>ERZ1643247.12-NODE-12-length-261982-cov-140.535035_pt1 | contig 261982 bp, 238 predicted proteins | sample MGYA00579264_ERZ1643247 | MGnify/ENA primary metagenome ERZ1643247 (study PRJEB29033, sample SAMEA4952262) | chicken gut metagenome | biome: Broiler Chicken; feature: Gastrointestinal Tract; material: Caecum | place: Ireland | collected 2018 | study: Broiler... | reverse complement strand
CATGCGCTTGAAGCGCCTAATCAAGCCACCGGCTCAGCCGGTGGTACTTGACTTGAGAAGAGCAAATTAGTCATAACCTGAGGGGCGCGGCATATACATAAGTTAAGGCAAGCGAAAGGAGAGGACAAGCTCATGTTAGAATTTTTGACGGACAATCTGCATTTGGCGCTGAACAACGTGAATATGAAACTTGTTTACGAGCTGCGTATCCGGGCTAATAAACCCGTTGTTCTGAACTATGGCGGAAAATATACGTTTTTGGGCGCGCGCGGGTTGACGGAAAATATCGGCAATGCGCTCGTCGCAAGTTATGCCGATATCGAAAAGATCATATACCGTGCCAGCGAATTTTCCGTGTATTCGGTAACGGAACAGCTGCGGCAGGGGTTTTTGACGGGCGCCGGCGGGGAAAGGATCGGATTGGCGGGAGTCTTTGTCTATGAAAACGGCAGCACGTTTACCGTCAAGGAAGTAACTTCTCTCAATATCCGCGTTCCGCATGAAATACGCGGCTGCGGCGAGGCGATCTATCGGAACTGCTTTGCAAAGGGCCCTGCGAGCGCCCTCCTTTTGTCCGCGCCCGGCAGGGGAAAAACAACCATTTTGCGAGATCTCGCCCGCCTCATCTCCTCGCATCATCTCATCAACATTTTGATCAACGATGAACGCAACGAGATATGCGCGTCTTATAAGGATTTTTCTTTGGATACGGGTGCATTTACCGACGTTATCCGCTACACATATAAGCGCGATGCGCTTTCCAGCGCGGTACGGGCAATGCGTCCCGATTTGATCGTGACCGATGAGATTGTATCCGAAGATGAGATCGACACGATCGCTTCCTGTGTGCGCGGCGGCGTAGAGGTGATCGCTTCGGCGCACTGCAAAGATTTAGAAAGTCTTCGCCGTTCGGCGCTGTTTTCGCGCGCCCTGCGAGAGCGTCTGTTTGCTTATTATATCGTTTTGTCGGCAGAAGGAATCGGTAAAGTCGAAGGGATTTACGGCCCCGATTTGCAGCCGATAGCGGGGCGGGCGTGCTGAAATTTTTTTTATGCGCAGCCGTGCTCGCCCTGTGCGTGGGGTGCGCGTTTTTGCTGACGCGCAAATATAAACAACGCCGCGATTTTTTCTATAACCTCGATCTATTCAATGAGCGGCTGGTCAACGAGGTGAGCTATACAAAAATACCGCTGCCGTCTTTCATTGAAAAGTATGAGTTTACGGGCGATTTTAAGAAAATGCTCGACGAGAAAAAAACGACGGATTTTCAGGCGGACGCCTATGAGTTTGCTTATCTTACCGACGACGAGAAGAAATTTTTGGGTGATTATTTTCGGATGATTGGGGGAAGCGACGCAGCCTCGCAAAAAACATATCTTACCGCATTGCGAAAGGAAATCGAACAGCGGCGGAGCGAAAGCGAAAACGTCTATAAGAAATACTTTTCGCTCTATATCAAGCTGGGCGTTTTGGCCGGACTTATTTTAGTCATACTCATCGTTTGATTTTGAGGCAGGGAAAGCATGGAGATCGATGTCATATTTAAGATCGCGGCGGTCGGGATAATCGTGACGATCGTCTGCCAAATACTGAAAAAATCAGACAGGGACGATATTGCCACGATCGTCAGCCTGGCCGGATTGATCATTGTTCTTGCCGTCGTGATCGATATGGTTGCCGATTTGTTCGATTCCGTGCGGAACATATTTGATTTGTTTTAGCGATGATTGAACTGATCAAAATTGTCGGCGTTGGGCTCGTGACCGCGATCGCCGCCGTTTTGCTGCGCAGTACAAAACCGGAATTATCCTTTGCGGTCACAGTGGCGGGGATCGTCATCATTCTGATCTTTGCGATCGATCTGGTCGGAGAAACGTTCGGCATCTTTGCGGAGATCGGGGAGATGTCCGGCATAGACAGTTCGCTCATAAAAATCATCGTCAAGATCATAGCGATCGGCTATCTCGTGGAGTTTGCCGCGGGGATTGTGGAAGATTTCGGCTCGAAGAGCATAGCGGACAAGCTCGTTTTTGCGGGGAAGGTCGTCATTTTTACCGTATCCGTGCCCATTATTCGCAGTATGGTCGCACTCATCGGGGGATTTTTGGAGATGATATGATTGTTACCGTAAAAAAATGGAAGCGCATCGCGACGATCGCGGCAGCGCTGCTCGTGTTCGGGCTGTTTTCCTTTTTTCCCGTATCCGCACAGGAGGGAGAAACGGAAAACGGAGATTTATTGGGCAACGTAGAGGAAATCCTCGGCAGCCTCGATACGGAGGAGCTGCAAAAGTATCTCGATTCTCTGACGGAGGAACAGCGCGAGCTGCTGGGCGGCGATATCGGCAAGGCGATCATGTCGGTCATAAGCGGGGATTTTTCGCTGAATTACTCCAATGTGTTTTCCGCGATCGTCGGGCTCATATTTGACGGGCTGTCAGGCATGCTGCCCGCCTTTTGCGTCATCTGCGCGATCGCTATTTTATGCGGGTTGCTTACGCATTTCCGCAGTTCCTTTTCCGAAAACGGTACGGCAAAGATGATCCATTTCGTGGGCTATTCCGCAATACTCGTACTTATTTTATCCTCGCTCGCGGGAGTCATCGGCGATTGTGCGAGTTCGGTCGATTCCATGCGCGCGCAGATGCAGGCGGTGTTTCCCGTCTTACTCACGCTCATCGCCACAAGCGGCGGGAGCGTATCGGTGGCGGTATACCAGCCGGCCGTCCTTTTTTTGAGCGATGCGGTGGTCGGGATCGTTTCCGCCGTAGTCTTTCCGCTCGCGTCGCTGATTTTTGTTTTGAATATGGTCGGAAACATGAGCAAAGAAATAAAGTTGAAGAATTTTTCCGCATTGTTTGCGAGTATAATAAAATGGGTTTTGGGAATTACGCTGACGGCGTTTACCGTATTCCTCACGGTGCAGGGCATCACGTCTGCAACCTATGACGGGCTGTCGTTCAAGGCGGCAAAATATGCGATCAGCAATTCTGTGCCAATTATCGGCGGTTTTATCGGCAGCGGATTCGACCTCGTGATCGCCGGCAGCGTTCTCATCAAAAATGCGGTCGGATCCTGCGGGATAATTTTGTTGATCATCGTGATCGCCGCGCCGCTGATACAGCTGATCGTTTGCAGCCTGTTTTTGAAACTTGCCGCCGCCGTAACGGAACCGGTCGGGGATTCCGGCATCTCCGATTTTCTTACATCCGTTTCAGGAACGCTGAACTATTTTATTGCGGGGCTGATCGCGGTCGGGTTTATGTACTTTATCACGATGCTGCTGCTTATTTGCTCCTCCAATACGCTCTTTTGATATGCAGGCATATATTTGGGGCGTGTGCGGAGCGGTGATCATAACCGCGCTCGCCGTACTGTTGCTGCCGGAAGGGAAAACGGGGAAATTTATTCACGGCATACTGAAACTGTTTTGTCTGCTCGTGATGCTCACGCCGCTGTTCGGCCTGTTCGAACAATTTTTAGCGGGCGGGTCTCCGGGCGGAGCCGACACGTCTGCCGAGGCGGAATTGGATGACGAATTTATCGAATATATGTTTTCGCGGCGGGCGCGGGAGGAAGAACAGGACTTGGAGGATTGGACTGCAGAGGAGTTCGGCGTCACGGCGGAGGCGCAAGTTTTGTGGGAATATGCCGAATACTCGTATAATGTGACGGAAGTAAAAATAAATATCAAAAATTTCGGAATGAACGGGGAAGACGAGCATATATTTATTATAGGTCAGATCGAAACCCGTCTCAAAGAATGGCTGCCAGAAGCGGAGGTAACGGTGTATGGCTGATACAACAACGGGGAAGATCAAGGCGAAACTCAAATCGGGGAAAGCATTGGAAATTTTTGCCATCGTCATCTTTGCGGCGGTTGTGGTAGCTGTTTTGCTGTTCTCCTTCCGAAACAATGAGCCGGCGGTAAATGCCGCGGAAGAAAACTACATAAGCGTATTGGAAACAAAACTTTCTAAGGCCTTGTCTGAGATTTCCGGCGTCGGCACCGTGCAGGTCGTTATCACGGCGGAATCGGAGGGGGAACAGGTGCTGGCGATGGAAACGGTAGTCAATGAAGACGGGAGCGTAACGACGAGACCGGTCTTGGTCAACGGGGAGGTCGTCGTCATCGAGGAGAAAAATCCGGAAATAACGGGAGTGCTGATCGTTGCGGAGGGGGCCGATAATTTGGGCGTGCGGTTCAACCTTCTCGAAGCGGCGGCGTCCGTTTTGAATATAAACCAAAGCATAATCAAGGTATATACAAAGGGCGGCAATTGAATTATTTATCATTAAAAGGAGTATGGAAAGATGTCGAAAACAAAAAAAATCATTATCATGTCCGGGTTGGTACTGCTGCTTGCGGTTACCGCGATATTCAATTTCGTGCTGGCCGGTACGATTCCGGGGAGTGCGGACGGCGACGGGGTAACGACTGCAAATTATTTTGCGTCTTACCGCACCGAGCGTTCAACCACGCGCAATGAAGAACTTTTGCAGTTGGATTCCATTTTGGAAGATACAGAGGCGGGCAGCGAGGCATACGAAGAAGCGATGGCGCTCAAATTGGAGATCGTTCGCATCATGGAACGCGAGTTGCTTTTGGAAACGTACATTAAATCGATCGGGTATCAAGACGCTGTTGTCAGCATCGGGATGGATTCGGATAATGTAAACGTGTTCGTAAACGCCACCGAACTTGCTTACAACGATTTTCTTTCGATCTACAATATTCTGACCGAAGAAGCCGGCTGTGATCCCGCAAATGTAAATATTATGCCGATAAATTCGGAAAGTTGAAAAAAATACTATTCAATTCGGGAAAATTGTGGTATAATACCATCAAGAAAACCTTTCGGGAGAATGGCTGATGGCATTATTCAAACGTGTACCGCCGGATGGGATGAAAGGCAAGGTATCCTATAATTCGGGGATCGTGAGCGGAATTGTCGGCCTTGCGGTCACCGAGGTGGAGGGCGTTGAGCTGCTCGCCGGCAAGAAAAAAGGATTGAAGCTGTATTTTGAAAAGGACGGTATCTATGTCGATATCTCCGTGAAAGTGGACTACGGTTATAACGTACCGGAAGTTTCTTTCAAAATTCAGCAGGCGATCAAACACAACGTCGAGGCGATGACGAAATATAAGGTCGCGCGGGTAGACGTATACGTCGTCGGCGTCGAGTTCTCGCAGGAGCATACGGCGGAATAACAAGATAATCTTTTTTTGATTTTCCCCTCGGTTTTCGAGGGGAAAATTGACCGTTACGCAAAAAACAAATACGGCAGGATAATTTTTATGAGAAACAAGGCGCGCGAATGTGCGTTCAAAATCATCTTTGCATCACTGTTTCATGAGGAGGACGAACCGTCTTCCCGCGGAATGTCCAAAGCGTTCGGGCTTGAAGAGTTGGACGAAGAAGAGACAGGCTATACGAATAAACTTGTCGCCCTCGTGCAGGAGCATAAAGACGAATTGATCGGGCAGCTGGATAAGTATTCGATCGGGTTTTCGGAAAAACGCTTGTTCCCGGCGGATAAAAGTTTATTGCTTATGGCGATGGCAGAAATGAAGTACGTCGACGAGGTGCCCGATATAGTCGCCATTGACGAGGCGGTAGGCCTTGCGAAAAAATATTCGACGGAGCGGAGCGCCGGGTTTGTGAACGGCGTTTTGGCCGCCTACTTAAACGGAGGAAAAGAATGACTGCAATTATTGACGGAAAAGCGCTTGCGGCGCAAATGCGCGAGGAGTTACGCGCGCGTGCCGCCGCCTATAAAGCGGAGCGCGGCGAGGAGATCGGTTTGGCCGTCGTCCTTATTGGGGATAATCAAGCCTCGCAGGTATATGTGCGAAATAAAATCAAGGCGTGCGAGGAGGTCGGTATCAAATCTTTTTCCTATCATCTTCCGGAGGATACGCCGCAACAGCAGCTATGCGATCTGATCGATGAGCTTGCAGCGGCAAAAAACGTGCACGGCATACTTGTGCAGTTGCCTTTGCCCGCACATATCGACGAGCGCGCGGTGCTTCGCCGTATTCCGACGCAAAAAGATGTAGACGGATTCTGTGCGGAGAATGTGGGCAACCTCGCAATGAACCGCGAAACGATCGTTGCCTGCACCCCGTTCGGCGTAATGCAGATGCTCAAAAAATACGGCATCGATCCGAAAGGAAAGCATGCGGTCGTTTTGGGACGCTCGAATATCGTCGGCAAGCCGATGGCCATGCTCCTTTTGAACGCGGATGCGACCGTTACTGTATGCCACAGCAAAACGAAGAATCTGAAAGAGGTGTGCGCTTCGGCGGATATACTCGTGGTGGCGATCGGCCGCGCAAAGTTCGTTACGGCGGATATGGTCAAAGAGGGGGCGGTCGTTATCGACGTCGGCATGGACAGGGATGAAAACGGCAAACTTTGCGGCGACGTCGATTTCGAAAACGTGAAAGAAAAGGCCTCCTACATTACGCCTGTGCCGGGCGGCGTAGGGCCGATGACGATCACCATGCTGCTGTATAATACAGTGCTTACGGCGACAAGGAGTTAAACTTTGGACTGTAAACAGACATTGGAAGAATACTGCGCGGAATTTGAAAGTGTATTGGCGGAATACCTGCAATCGATGCAGGTGCGCCCGCCCGTACTTGCGGAGAGCGTTTGTTATTCGCTTACTTTGGGCGGAAAGCGTCTGCGCCCCGTTTTAATGTTCGCGTGTGCAAAAATTTTCGGCGGAAAACCGAGCGACGTTGCGGGTTTTGCGTTGGCGCTGGAGATGATCCATACATATTCGCTCATTCACGATGATCTTCCCGCGATGGACGACGACGATTTTCGCCGCGGCAAGCCCTCCAACCATAAGGTGTTCGGTGAGGGGCAGGCGATCTTGGCGGGCGACGCGCTGTTGAACGAAGCATATTCGATTTGTTTTGCGGAGTGCCGCAAAGGCAGGACGTACCTGAATGCCGCCGCGGAGCTGTGCAGGAACGCGGGTATGTACGGAATGGTCGCGGGGCAGTCGGCAGATCTTTTTTACGAAGGGAAAGAAGCCGGCCGCAAGGAAGAAGAGTTTATTGTGCTCAACAAGACGGCCAAAATGATCATTTCCGCCGTGACCGTGCCCGCCTATGTTTACGATGCGGATGAAAATATTATCGGTTTGTTGCACGAATTTGGGAAAAATTTAGGATTTCTCTTTCAGATCACCGATGATATGCTGGATGTTTCGGGCGAATTCGGGAAACTCGGAAAGACGGTCGGAAAAGACGCGCAGGAGGACAAATTGTCCGCCGTAAAAGTGTACGGAATGGAAAAATGCGCGGAACTTGCCGATTCGTATAGCGAAACCTGTTTGAAAATTTTAGATCAGCTGCCTTTTGACTGCGAATTTTTAGCGGAGCTTGTCAAGGTAATCCGCACAAGGGAACACTGATGCGGTTGGATCAATATTTGGTCGGCCGCGGCTTTACCTCCCGAACAAAAGCTGCACGGGCGGTCGCCGAGGGGAAAGTACTGTTGAACGGGAAGCCCGCCAAGGCATCGGACTCCGTAGACGAAAATGATCGCGTGGAGATCGCAGAAGTTGAACGCGGGTTTGTATCCGAAGGGGGATATAAACTGCAAAAGGCGTTGGATGATTTTCATGCGGATGTCCGCGGAAAGGTTTTTGCCGATCTCGGAGCGAGTACGGGCGGGTTTACGGACTGTCTGTTGCAGGCTGGAGCGGCGCGTGTGTTTGCCATCGACGTGGGCTGTGCGCAATTGGATGCTTCGCTGGCTTCCGACCCGCGCGTATGCGCGATGGACAAAATCAATGTGCGGTATTTGCGGAGAGAAGATATTCCCGCCGAAAGGCTGGACGGGGTTACCGCCGATTTGAGTTTCATTTCGCTGACCTACATTTTGCCGATCGTTGCATCGATCCTGCCGCAGAACGGAGATGCGTTTCTCTTGATCAAACCGCAGTTCGAATGCGGCGGCGTCGGGCTGGATAAACACGGAATACTTAAAGATAAAAATAAGCGCTTGTCGATCGTTTTAGAATTGGCGCAGTTTTCGGCGCAGGTCGGGTTGCGGCCCGTCAACGTGACGGCCGCTCCCGTAAAACCGCGAAAAAATGTCGAGTATATATTGCACTGTATCAAAGCGGAGGGCGATATGTCGGATGCCTTTCAAACGCGGATCGCTGCGTTGGATTGACTGAGCGGGAGAATGCTTTTCATGCGCAATGAACAGAGATATACTGCAGGACAAAAAGTTTTGCTTTCGAGTGTGAAATGGGATAAACTTTCCGCGGAAGAAAAAGATTTGCTGCGGCGATGCCTGCTCCCTCGCACGAAGTATCTTCCTCGGTCAGACGAGGAAGGGCGCGAAATAGCGCTGCAAATGTTGGATACGGAAAAATATGATGCCATGTTCCGATTGGTGGAGGATATTTGCGCGCAATTCGGGGAGCTTACCTGCGGATGGGCGCGCGGCGACGAAATTTGGGAGCTATATTATTCTTTGAGAAGAAAGAGCTCTTTGCTGTGCAGGATCGGGTTGGCGCTGAATGTTTTTTACCTCGTTATCCCGCTCAATCATGCCGAATGTGAGCGGTTTGAAGCGGAGCGGGATAAGTTCCCGCGGATGGAGATACAATGGAATTATGATATGGCTCCGTTGCGGAACGGGCAAAAGTATGCGATGTTTGACGTTTCCGATCCTGCGGTGCTGCCGTATTTATTCCGCTTGCTGTCCTATAAGCAAAAGCCGAAACAAAGCTGCAAAAATTGAAACGATAAAAATGGGCGTTCGCTGTTTTGGCGAGCGCCCGGATTTTATTTTTTGGCTAAGGGAACGGAAGCGGTAAATATAGATTTTTTTGCGATTCGTTCGTAAGTAAGCTCTCCGCCCATCGCATGCATAAATTGGCGGCATAAATATAATCCCAAACCTAAATTCCCGTCTGCCGCAGTTTCCGAATAATAGGGGCGAAACGGGTCGGTATCGGGGGTAAGCCCGATGCCGTCGTCGATAACGGAAATTTTGCAAAATTTCAATGTCTGTTCTGTCAAAATTTTGATGGTCGAACAATGCGCGTGCTCCAGAGAGTTGAATAACAGGTTGTTTAAAACGGAAATAAGCATGTTTCGCTTCGCAAATACCATACAGTGGAAGGATTCGCAATGCAGATGTATTCCCTGTGCCGTACAATCGGGTTCAAGCGATTCGTAAATGTAGTGTACGATTTCATCTGCGTCGATGGGAGCGCTGATTTCGGCAGCATAATTTTGTTTGGCATAACGCTGCAAATCAGCCAGGCTTTCATTGATTCCGCGGAGCTTATATTCGATATCGTCGATCAATTTGCATTGTTCCGGATCAAGTGTATCCCTTTTCAGGAGGGAAAATGAACGCCAAATGCTGACGACGGGCTTTTTTAAATCATGCGACATATAGCGCAGTAATTTGTCTTTATCTTGTAGCATAGACCGCAATTCGTCGGTTTGGCGAAGTACTTCACCTTGCAGATTTGAAGTTAAATAAATATTTTTCCGTTCAAGCTGTACAAAAAACAGAACACCGAGTGCTGCCGTCGCGGCGATCAGAACCATGCCTAACCATGCGGAAGATGAATAAATCTGCAAAAGAAAATCGGGCGAGAAAGTAAATGTGACGGTAAAAACGGTTGCCGCCGTCGGTATCAATAATTTTTTGGGATCCTTCGAATGGATTATCGCAAAGATTATGAGTACGAACAGGAGAGCGGCTGTAAATGTTTCGGCGATTGTTGAGAATATGGCAAAGAAAGAAGCTGCATTGATCGGTGCAGACAATGGTGAAAAGATACACGGCAAAAGAGCCAAACCTGCAAAAACGATCCAGATCGGAAATTTTTTGATGTGTTCGCGCAGGGAGCAGACGGCGGAAAACGGTATCAATGCGGCGAAAAATTCCCGCAGAGCGAACGCCGCATACGGGAAGGTGCAGATGCCGAACAATAAATATCGGAAATAGAAAAAACCGAACGCTCCGAGTGCGAGAAATGTTTGCGGAAGAAAGTCGAATGTGCGTTTCAGAATAGCCGCAAACACAAAGAGGAGAAAAGCCGCTGCGGAAAGCATGGAACCGATCAAAAGAAATAAATCGTCACGGTTTACCGTTGTCTGGACGGCGGAGTTTTCTCCGACGAGCGGCAGGGAGGAAAACTGAACGGTTTTATTGTTTGCGGCTTCGTAGTGAATGGTTACTACCGTTGCGCGTATCGACAGGTCGGGGCTCATGGCGTGCCGCTGGGAATAAAATTGAAGGTCTACAGAAAGGGGAACCGATTCCGAACGGTGCGTCTGTGTGGTCGACTGATAATTAGAATATTCAATAAAATTGTAGTTGCTGATATCTCCCGCTCTGCTTGTAAGGTCGAGACCCGTATAGATATTGCAGGCTCCGGCGAAGGCGGGCAGGCAGAGGGTAAAATGCCAATAATTATCGCTGCCGAGAAATGGCGCAAGGGCATTGCTTTTTTCCGTAAAGTTTTCGTCATACGGATCGAGGTTCAGAAAGACAAATTGCAGCGTTCCGCGTTCGGCAAATTGCGTAAATTGCGTGAGATCGATAACTTCGCCTTGGATATCGATGCCCGGAAGCAGAAATTCATTCGGCGTATAATTAGCATAGCGCAAAGTATGCAGGCCGTCGAGCTCCTCGATCTGGCTGACGGCAACGCTCTTGCCGTCCGTTCCCTCTGTCGTAACATAGGGGAGGAAATCAGCAGTGTTTAAACCGATAAAACAGAAAGTTATGGCAACCGCAATACACGTCAGGGCAGTTGTCAAGACAGCGACCAAATTTAATATATTGTATTTATTCATGTGAATTTATTCCTTTGTGACAAACGCATACCCCTTCCCGAATTCGGTTACGATCAGATTGGTATGCGTCAACTCCTTAATCTTGCGGCGCAAATTGGAAATATGGTAACGAATGGTTGTGGTGTGCAGACTTGGCGCCTCCCAAACACGTCGGTAAATTTCCGAAGAATCAAAAAAAGTGTCGGGATGTTTCATCAAAAAATAGAGTATATTGAATTCGCTTCCCGTAAGAGGCAAAGGCGTTCCGTAATAATTTGCCGAGCGTTCGACCGTATTGAGCGTAATGCCGGAAAGATAAACGGTAGCGCTCGATTTAGGGATGAGCCGCAGAGAAAGGCGCATTTCTAACAGTGTGGGCGAACAGGGCTTTACAATGTAGTCGACAGCTCCGGCTTGAAAGCCTTCAAGCATTTTCGGCTCTTCGCTGAGAGTAGACAGAATAATGACCGGCGGAAGTCGGATGCCCCATTCGAAAAGCTCGATCCCGTCCCCGTCCGGCAGCATTAAATCGAGGATAACTGCATCGAATGCCTCCTCAGACAGTATTTCCTCCGCTTGCGCAAGGGTCGAAACTCGCTTGACCGTATTCATTTTGCCTGAAAAATATTTTTCATATTCTTCCGAGAGCAAGCGGTCGTCCTCTATAAAAAGCAGTTTACGGTTATATACAGAATTTGCCATATTAAAACCACCTGTATTCATTATAACACAGTATCCGATAAATTGCAAAAACTCTTTAATTTGTTAGGGTTTGTTAGGATTTCAAAGAGCGGATCATTTACAAATAAAAAATATTTGCAAATGAAATTTCGTTGCATTGACGGAGAATGTATTTTGTGTTATAATGGAGCCATAAAACTTTAATTGCACAATATCATGTAGTATTGTTGCGATATGTCGAAACTTTTCGAAAAATGAAAAGTCATCGGCTTTTGCGGATGGTACAATGATATCAATATATGTAAGCGGAAGAAAAATATGTCGGACATCAAAGATATGCGTTGTCTAAACGATTTGCTGTATATCGACGGTATTTATAAAAAGTTGCAAAAGCATGAACAGGATTTTTATATTGTATTGGACGCATTGCTGAATATTTCTACACTTTTGCCGATGTGCTATACTCAATACGGTGAAGGTTACGAAGAATTTCGTAAATATGAGAAAGTTTATACCACTTTGATGGAAACGATCGAATCGTTAAAGGCGTATGATGTCGAGGTAAAATTGCCGCGGTTGCTGCAGGATAAGCTGGATTCTCTTTTTAGCGGCGGCGAGGGTAATGACGATGCGGATAATTAAGGATCGCTTCCGAGAAAAACGTTCGTAGTCTATGCGGCTTTTGCTTTACAAAATTGCCATTTTGTTGTAAAATAGGATATATCCACTGTATATAGTGTTTTGGGAGCAGCCTTATGAAATGTATGTATTGCGGGTGTACCGAAAGCAAGGTGATCGACAGCCGTTCGACGGAGGAGGGCAGAACGATCCGCCGCCGCCGCGAATGTATTCAGTGCGGCCGCAGATTTACCACTTACGAAACGATTGAAACAACGCCTGTGCTTGTCGTTAAAAACGGCGGAAATCGGCAGGCTTTCGATCCGAATAAGATCAAAAACGGAATCATCAAGGCTTGCGAAAAGCGCCCCGTTTCCATGTCTAAGATCGAAAAATTGGTCGAAGATATCAAAAAGCGCGTCTACAATTCGTTGGAACAGGAGATCAGTTCGAAGCAGATCGGCGAGATGGTGATGGACGGGTTGAAAGAGATCGACGAAGTAGCTTATGTGCGGTACGCCTCCGTGTACCGTCAGTTTACGGATATATCTTCGTTCATGCAGGAATTGGAACGCATGATGAAAGAGGATAAAGAAAAAAAGGAAAAGCCCGAATAGGGCTTTTTTTGTATCGGCGGAGGCGAGGGATGAGTTTACAAGTAAAAGTCGGGAATGTTTTAGTGGGCGGCGGCGCGCCCGTGTCGGTGCAGTCGATGACAACCTCGGCAACGTCAGACACGCAGGCTACTGCCGCACAGATCGCAAGGCTTGCCGAGGCGGGGTGCGATATCGTACGTGTTTCCGTGCGCGACGAGGAGGATGCGCGCGCAATACGCGCGTTAAAAGAGACATCGCCTTTGCCTATCGTGGCGGATATCCATTTTTCCGCGCGGCTTGCAGTGCTCTCCATCGAAAGCGGCGCAGATAAAGTGCGCATCAATCCGGGGAACATCGGCGGAGAGGAAAAAATCAAGTTGGTGGCGGACTGTATCCGCGCGCATCATATTCCCGTGCGCGTGGGGGCAAATACGGGCAGTGTCGAGCGGGAATACCTGTCGCGGTACGGTAAATCGGCGGAGGCGTTGGTGGAGAGTGCGCTGCATAATGTATCTGTTTTGGAGCGGTTCGGCGTACAAGATATCGTGATATCCGTAAAGGCATCCTCCGTGCCGCTTACGGTGCGGGCGTACGAATTGCTCTCCGCGAAAACGGAGTACCCGTTGCATCTCGGCGTGACGGAGGCCGGAACGAAAGAAAACGGGATCGTAAAAAGCAGTATCGGCATCGGAGCGCTTTTGCTGCGCGGGATCGGGGATACCATTCGCGTTTCGCTCACCGACGATCCGACGGAAGAAATATATGCGGCAAAACGGATCTTGCGGGCTTGCGGGTTGGAAAGGGATTTTGTCGAAGTTATTTCCTGTCCGACGTGCGGGCGCTGTTCTTGGAACTGTATGGCGCTTGCGCAGAAAGTGGAAAAGCTGACTTTCCGTTCTGCAAAAAGCTGTAAGATCGCCGTGATGGGCTGTGTGGTGAACGGGCCGGGCGAAGCAAAAGACTGTGACATCGGGATCGCGGGGGGCAAGGATAAGTGCGTTATTTTCCGCCGCGGCGAACCGTCGGAAACGGTCGATGCGGCGCAGGCAGAAACGGTGTTTCTTCGTGCCGTGCGTGACTTGATTGGATAGGAGAAACGGGCTTTTGACTATGATGCAGGAAGATTTTTTGACAGATATACGAAAAAACGACGGGCTGAAAAATGCGGTTTTACATAAGATAACCGTCGATACGCACAGGAGAGAATGTACGTTCGAAATTGTTTCGGATCTGACATATACGTCGGCAGACAGTGCCGCCGCTCAGCATGCTGTTCGCGCCGCGGTGCCTGAATCGATGCAGGCGTACGCAAAGATAACGAAACTTGTTGCCGACCCGCAGATCATTGTGCACAAAATTTTGGAATATTTAGACCGCAATCACCGAGCGGCGGCAGCGTGTATCCGCGCGGAGGATATCGAGGTGCGCATCGAAGGAAAAAATGTATTCTTTTCTTTCGGCGTGGATGCGGCGGAGCGCGGTTTTTTCGAGAAAAATGAGCAGTTGCTGCCCGGTATAGAGAAAATGTTGTCGCGCAATTTCTGCAATGTTTTTAAGGGCGAGTTGGTCGATAAGGCAAAGGAGGGTATCGTCGAGGAGGAAGACGAGGAAGAAGAAGTTTTCGATTATCGTCCCGCGAGGACATTCCCCATCGAAGACTTTGCGCCGATCGACGAGCCGAACGTTCCGAAAATCGCGACGTATTTATCCGATTGTAATTTTACGAGCGATTCGCTCACCGTATGCGGGCAGATCACTTATATACAGGACCGCGTTTCGCAGAAAGGAAAACCGTACCTTCGCTTTACGTTGAGCGACACGACCGACCGCTTGCAGCTTTCTTACTTTATTCGGAAAAAGACAGAAGAAAAAGTGCGCGCGTTGAAGGTGGGCGATTGGATCGTGTGTACGGGCGCGAACGAAATGTTCAACGAGCGTTTGAGCTTTACGGCGCGCTATATCAACCTTGGGCATGCCCCGGCAGACTTTGTTCCGGAAAAACGAGCGGGCAAGCCGGTGCCTGTGCATTACGCGAAGGTGGCGCCCGAAAAGCTGACCGATTACAGCCAGATGAACTTGTTTGAGCAGAGCGCTTTGCCGGAGGATCTCGTAAAAAATACTTTCGTTGTTTTCGACTTGGAAACGACCGGTTTGGTCAACGTTCCTGCCGGCGGAAAGATGGACGCGATCACGGAGATCGGCGCGGTCAAGATCATCGGCGGGGAAATTCGGGAAAAGTTTACCACGCTTGTCAACCCCGATCGCAAACTCGACGACGAGATCGTCCGTCTTACGGGCATCACAGACGAAATGGTGAAAGATGCCCCGAAGATCGCGGAAGTGATTCCCGATTTTTATAAATTCTGCGACGGCTGTCTGTTGGTAGGCCATAATGTGCAGTTCGACTATAAGTTTATTCAATATTACGGCGCGCAGGAGGAGTATATGTTCGAGCAAAAGACGTACGATACCCTTTCGATCGCGCAGAGCATGCTGTTTCTTTCGAATTATAAGCTCAATACGCTTGCCGACCATTACGGCATCGTATTTAACCACCATCGCGCCTGGGACGATGCGCTTACGACCGCAAAAATCTTTATTGAGCTGATAAAAGCGAAAAAATGCTTGCCAAAGGCGTGAAAGTGTGCTATAATTGACATACTCAATATGTCAGCTTGGAATTGAGAGTGGGTTTCCGCTCTCAAATCTTTTTATGTACAGCTTTTTTGGCTGTCTGCGGGGTCATTTGCGATGAAAGTGAAGACGTTGGAAGAGATCGGGCTTGCCCTTGCACCCGTCGCGCAAAGTATAGGCGTGGAGATTTATGAAATCGTGTTTCGGCAGGGGAAAAATCCGTCGCTCACTATTTTTCTCGATACGGATGCGGAGGGCGGCATTGATTTGGACACCTGCGAGAAATTCCACAACGCTGCCGATCCCGTGCTCGACGATTTAGACCCCACGTTTGGGCAGCCGTATACGCTCAACGTGAGCAGCCCCGGCCTGGACCGCCCTTTTAAGAGGGATAAAGACTATCTGCGCAACATCGGCAAAAAGGTGGAAGTTAAACTGTACGCTCCGCACAAGGGCGAAAAATTTTTCGAGGCGGTCCTTCTGGAATACGACCCCGCGGCGGCAAACGTTACGCTGGATAAAGGGGGAGAAGTATTCAAGCTGAATCTTTCGCAGATCGTAAAAATGTCGCAGGCGATCGAGTTCGATTGAGCCGGCGGCGCGTGCATTTATAATAAACAATTCAAAATTTTGAGGAGAAGACAATGGTTAGCAAAGAGTTCTTTGAGGCTTTGGCCGATCTGGAAACGGAAAAGGGGATCAGCAGCGAAATATTTATCGAAGCGCTTCGCAACGCACTTATATCCGCCTATAAAAAGCAATATGACGGCGGCGCGGGCGACGTGGATATCCGCATTAATCCGGAAAAGAACAGCATCAAATATTATACAGTCCGCACGGCCGTTGAGGAAGTGACCGATAAGGATAAGGAAATTTCTTTGGCGGAGGCGCAGTTGCTGAAAAAAAGCTATAAAGCGGGCGATCTCGTATACGAAGAATTTGTCCCCAAAGATTTCGGCCGTATCGCCGCGCAGACCGCGAAACAGGTCATTCTCCAAAAATTACATGAAACCGAGCGCGATAATACGCTCAGCGAGTTCTCCGATAAAAAGGATGAGCTGATGAGTTGCGTCGTTCGTAAAGTGGATGCGAAAAACGTTTACGTCGAGCTGGGCAAAGGGCAGATCGAGGGCATCATGCTCCCGCAGGACCAGGTCCCCGGCGAAAAGTATGAAGTCAACGATCGGCTCAAAGTTTATGTGAAAAATATCAAGAGCGGCGGCCGGGGTACGCAGGTTCTTGTATCGCGCACTTCTGCCGGGCTCGTAAAGCGCCTTTTCGAAAACGAAGTGCCTGAAATAAAGGCGGGTACGGTGATCGTAAAGTCCATTTCCCGCGAAGCGGGCCAGCGTACAAAGATGGCGATTTACAGCGAAGATCCGCAGGTCGATGCGGTCGGCGCATGCGTCGGCAATAAGGGATCCCGCGTGAATGCGGTCGTTGCGGAATTGGGCGGCGAAAAAGTCGATATCATTCTTTGGAGCGAAAATCCTTTGGAGTTTATCGCAAAGGCTCTTTCGCCCGCAAAGGTCATTTCCGTCACGCAGGTAGGGGAAAAATCTGCCATTGCCGTTGTGCCCGACGATAAACTTTCGCTCGCTATCGGCCGCGACGGGCAGAACGCGCGTCTTGCCGCGCGGCTTACCGGCTGGAAAATCGACGTAAAGAGCGAGAGCGCCGCCGCTAAGATGGAAGAACTCAACCGCGCCGAAGACGACGAAGAAACTTCCGAAGATTTGGCGCAGGAAACGGAGGAATAAACCCGCCGCCCGTTTGCGGTGAGGAGGTATATTCGTGAAAGTTAAAAAGATACCGATGCGCATGTGCATCGCTTGTCACGAAATGAAGCCCAAAAAAGAAATGCTGCGCATCGTAAAACCGAAGGAGGGAGATATCGCCATCGATTTTACGGGCAAAGCCGCAGGGCGGGGCGCCTATATCTGCGACGACCCGAACTGCATCAAAAAATTGAAAAAAGCGCGGCTTTTGAATAAGGTTTTTTCGGCGGAGATACCGCAGGAAGTGTACGAAAAGATCGAGGAGGAATTCTTTGCTGAAAAGTAAAGCGGAGAGCTATATCGGTTTTTGTATCAAAGCGGGAAAACTGACTTGCGGGTTCAATGCGATCGAGCTGCAAAAAAAGGATATATATCTTCTTTTGCTTTGTTCTACGGCTGCGGAGAACGCAAAAAAAAGCGCTGTAAAATTGCAGAGAAAATTCGGGTGCGAAATGCTGTTGGTGCGCGGCAGAACGTTGGAAGAGATAACGAGCAAGCCGAATTGTAAACTTGCGGCAGTGAGAGACAGAAATCTGGCAAAAGCGATTTTGTCAGTCAATGACGATAATTTCATTAAATATTCGGGAGGCAACATTTAGTCAAGATGGCAGAAACGAAGAAGAATTACACGAATATCGAAAATATCAATTCGCTTCTTGGGGCAGAAGGAATCGGTATTTTGATGAAAAACGTGCAGAGTACGGAACGGAAAGTGGGAGATATCCTCAAAAAATTGTCGGAGCTGGAAAACGCCGCACGTCAGCGCGCGGCGGAAGATGCAGCGAAAGCGGAACAGATCGCGGCGGAGGAAAAAGCCGCCGAACCTTCCGTTGCCGAAAGGACGGAAAAGGTGCAGAGCGAGCAGCCTGCTCCCGCAGCCCAACCGGTTCCGGAAAAGAAGGAAAAGCCTGCCGAAGCAAAGGTAGAAAAGAAACCGAAGGAAGCCGAAAAGCCCGCCGAAACTGTTACCGAAGCGCCCGCTGAAAAGGCGGAAACTGTATCGGCGGCAAAGGCGGAGCCGGAGAAAAAAACTGCTCCGGCGGAAGATGCGGCGCTTTCCGAAAATAAAGAAGCCAAAAAGACGTATTTGCAGGAAACGAAGATCGGCCGCGGCGGCGTGGAAGAAAAGATCATCCGTACCCAATATGCGGACCGCCGCGCGGAACGGAACGCGAACCGCAATACGTTTGTCAATAATACAAATACGCGCCCGGCAAAGGCGGAGCGCCCCGCGTATAATCCGGGTACGAATCAAGGCCAGGGCGCACCGCGCCAGCCGTACGGAAATCGCCCCGCGCAAGGACAAAACGGGGCTACGGCGGGCAAATATCCTCCCAGACCCGCCGCCGGCGCGCGCCCTGCCACCCCGCGCCCCGCTCCGAATAAATTTAATTCGTCTGCGCCTGCCGTGCCTCCGGTTGCCAACAAGAATTTTACTGCGCCCCCCAAGAAAAAGGCCTCTTATGAAAAGCAATATGTTGAGCAAAAGCGTACGGTCAATAAGCGTGCGCTCGTAAAACAGCAGGTTTCCGTTTCCGACTTCGATGAAGATAAAAGCGGTTACAGGAAACTTCGGGTGAAAAAACAGAAACAGCAGACCGTTCAAACGATCAAAATCGATCATGCTGTCGTAACGACCGAAAATATCCCTCTCAAAGTTTTGAGTGAAAAACTCGGTATCACGGCAGTAGAAATTTCCAAACGGCTGTTTAAAGAAGGGATCGCAAAAACCATCAACGATTCCATCGATTATGATACCGCTGCTTATATCGCGAGCGATTTGGGTATCGAATTGGAATACAAGCCCGAAAAGACAGCCGAGGAAGCGCTTACCGAAATATATCAGGCAGAAGTCGGCAGCGACGAAGGCGCCATTGTGCGTCCGCCCGTTGTTACCGTTATGGGCCACGTCGACCACGGTAAAACATCGCTGTTGGATAAGATCCGCAGCACCAATGTTACGGCGGGCGAGGCAGGCGGCATTACGCAGCATATCGGCGCCTATTCCGTGACAGTGAACGGGAAAACGATCACATTCCTCGATACGCCCGGCCACGAAGCTTTTACGGCGATGCGTGCGCGCGGCGCGTCCGTTACGGATATCGTCGTGCTCGTTGTTGCGGCGGACGACGGGATCATGCCGCAGACGGTTGAAGCGATCAACCACGCCAAAGCGGCGGATGTTCCCATTATCGTTGCCGTCAATAAGATGGATAAACCGGAAGCAAACCTCGACCGCGTAAAACAGGGATTGACGAATAACGGCCTTGTGCCCGAAGAATGGGGCGGCGACGCGATCGTGTGCCCGGTTTCGGCAAAGACGGGCGAAGGGATTCAGGAACTTTTGGAAAATATCAACCTCGTTGCGGAAGTAAAGGAGCTGAAAGCAAATCCGAACCAAATGGCGCGGGGTATCATCATCGAGGCCAAATTGGATAAAGGCAAGGGTCCCGTGGCGTCCGTGCTTATTCAAAACGGTACACTGCATACCGGCGATAATATCATCTCCGGTACCACTACGGGCCGCGTGCGTGCCATGCTCGACGATAAAGGAAGAACGATCAAAGCGGCCGGTCCGTCTATGGCGGTATCCATTCTCGGATTGGAAGAAGTGCCCAACGCCGGCGATTCGATCATTGCGGTTGAACAGGATAAACTTTTGAAACAGGTCCTTGAAGAACGCAAGCGCAAGGAAAGCGAATCGATGATAAAATCGCAGACGCGCGTGACGTTGGACGATGTTTTCGGAAAGATAGCCGAGGGCAAGATCAAAGGACTGAATATTATCGTCAAGGGCGATGTGCAAGGGTCCGTCGAGGCGGTCAAACAGTCCCTGCTCAAACTCTCGAACGACGAAGTGCGCGTGAATATCCTGCACAGCGGCGCGGGCGCGATCACCGAATCGGACGTAATGCTGGCCGATTCCTCCAACGCAATAATCGTAGGCTTCAACGTCCGTCCGGATACGAAGGCTAAGGCTTTGGCGGAACGCAGCGGCGTAGACGTGCGCACATACCGCATCATTTACGAGCTTTTAGACGATATTCAGGCCGCATTGAAAGGTATGTTGGCGCCGAAATACCGCGAGATCATGACGGGCAAATGCGATGTGTTGCAGACGTTCAAAATCACGGGCGTCGGTATGGTCGCGGGTTGTTATGTGACGGAGGGCAAGATCGTCCGCAACGGAAAACTGCGCATCTATCGCGACGATATCATGATCGTCGAGGGCGCGGTACGCCAGCTCAAACGCTTCAAAGACGACGTTAAGGAAGTATCGGGCGGTTTTGAATGCGGTGTTAGCATCGACGGATTCGACGGGATCAAGATCGGTGATGTAATTGAATGTTACATTACGGAGGAGATCCCCGCATAAGGGAGGGCAAATATGAAATCGCTTCGCGGCGAACGGCTTTCGGCTGAATATCAAAAAGCCGTTTACGAGGTCATCTCAAAAAAACTGAAATACAAGACAGACGGCATCAAAGGCTTGGTGAGCGTTACCAAAGCGGATGTATCGCCCGATCTGAAAAACGCGAAGATTTATATCAGCGTGCTCGCAAAAGATAAAGCGGAAGCCTCCGCTACATTCGATACGATCAAGGAACATGCGGGGTTTATTCGCTATGAACTCGCGCACATGATGCAGATGCGCACTGTTCCCGAACTTCATTTCCTTTGGGACGATACTATGGAGTACGGGGATAAGATCGATCGGCTGATCAAAGAGATACACAAAGACGAACAATAACACGGAGAAATTGTTTTGACGCTGAAAGAGATTTCGATTCAATTGAAAAAGGTTAAGAGCGCGGCGGTCTTTTGCCATATGCGTCCGGACGGCGATGCTCTGGGCGCGGCGATGGGGTTGTCGTGGATGCTTTCGCAGCTCGGCGCGCGGTGCTGCGTCGTTTGCGAGAGCGGCATTCCCGTTAAGTTCCGCTTTTTAGAGGGGATGGATACGATCCAAAAACAGCCTCCGGAGGACGTTGAAACGTATATTGCCGTCGATTCGAGCGACGAGCATCGCCTCGGCGCTCTGTGCGACGTTTTTATCCGTGCGAAAAAGACCAAGTTCAATATCGATCATCATATCTCAAATACGCGTTACGGCGATTATTTCTTTGTCGAAGATCGTGCGGCGACTTGCGAGATCATGGCAGAACTTTCCGATCTGCTCGGCGTGCGGCTTTCTCCGTTGGCGGCGAATTATCTGCTCATGGGGCTGAGTTCGGATACAGGCAATTTTGCACACCAAAACGTTACGGAAAGCACTTTCCTTGCGGCGGCAAAGTTGGTCTCCTGCGGGGGAGATATCCATACTATCCAATATAACATGTTCAAAAAACAGAGCGCCGCGCGTGCGCTCCTGTTTGGCAGAACAATGTCGAATATCCGCTATTTTGAAGACGGAAAAATCGCCGTTATTACCGTGCTTGCGCAGCAAATCGAAGCATGCGGAGCCACTTCCGACATGACGGAAGGTTTTATCGACTTCCCGCTTTCGGTCGATGGGGTGGAAGTTGCCGCCTGCCTGTTGGAAACGGGAAAGGAGCGATTTAAAATTTCTCTCCGCTCCAAGGGTAAGGCAAATGTCAATGCGGTTGCGGCGAGTTATGGCGGAGGCGGCCATATTTTGGCGAGCGGCTGTATGATATCGGGCTGTTTGGAAGAAGTGATCGACAAATTGCGTTACACAATTAAGCAGCATTTGGCGCTTTGAACGCCACAGGCGCGGCCCGAATCGGGAGCGCTTTTTTTACGAACGGAGTGACTAAGTGGAAATCATAAGCGGATTTATCAATTTAAATAAGCCGTCGGGTATGTCGAGCGCGGCGGCTGTTTCCAAAGTCAAGCGCGCGGTGGGGCTTCCCTGCGGGCATATGGGAACTCTCGATCCTATGGCGAGCGGGGTTTTGCCCGTTGCATTCGGAAACGCTTCAAGGCTGTTTAACTATCTGCTCGAAAAGCGTAAAATCTATCGCGCAGTCTTTCGTTTCGGCGTAGATACGGATACGCTCGATTCAACGGGAACGTTTTTACGCGAAGGGGAATTTGTACCGAAAGAGGATGAGATAAAAAACAATTTACACTTTTTTGTTGGGGAATTAGAGCAAATACCTCCCGCATTCAGCGCAAAAAATGTCGGAGGAGTGCGAGCCTATCATTTGGCGCGGCAGGGGAAAGAAGTAACCTTAGCTGCAAAAAAAGTTTGTATCTATTCTCTGCAGCTGACTGCCCGTATCGGCGAAGACGAGTTCGAATTTTTGATCGAATGCGGCGGAGGTACCTATATCCGCTCTCTCGCCCGCGATCTCGCCGCAAAGTGCAATACCTGTGCGATCATGACGAAACTCGTGCGTGAAAAGAGCGGACCGTTCGATTTGCAGGAGAGCATTTCTCCCGACGTGCTCACGGCAGAGAATTGGCGCGAGTTTGCCGTATTGCCGGATACCGTATTCGATATGCCTGCCATTCATGCGGCAGAGAGCGAAGCGGCGAAACTTCGCAACGGGTTAAAGATTGCACGCTCCTGTGCGGATGGGGAATATAAGTTGTATTTAGACGGAGAGTTTTACGGTATCGCGCAGGCTGAGAACGGGCTCCTTCGCGCGAAAGTAAAATTGGTTTGATTTGCATGATACGAGTCGTAGACTATGAAAACGGCGAATGGAAAGAGCCGTGCATACTTTTGTTGGGGTATTTTGACGGAATGCACGTCGGGCACCGAAAGCTGCTGGAACGGGCAAAATGTTTGGCGCGCGAAAAAAACTGCACCGTCGGACTGATGACCTTTTATGACGGAAAAAGCGGGGGGCAGATCTATCTCTTTGAAGAGCGACTGTATTTGTTTGAAAAGTTGGGCGCAAACTTCGTATATGCGGCACATTTTAACGATGCGTTTCGCGCCACAGACGGAGTGAGTTTCCTCGCACATATCCTGTCGGCCCTAAATGTAAAAGCGTTTGTCTGCGGTGCGGATTTTACTTTCGGGAAAGGTGCCGCCTGCGGAACGCCTGAACTGCAAAATTTTTGCCGCGAACATAAAATTGAATCAGTGGTTTGCCCGCTTGTGGCATTGCGGGGAGAAAAAGCGGCAGCATCGCTTGCAAAACGGTACCTGCGGGAAGGCGAAACGGAAAAATTGGCCGAACTTTTGGGGGCGCGATATTTTATCCGCGGCCGTGTTTCCACCGAGGGACGGCAAGTGGGAAGAAAGATGGGCTTCCCAACGGCGAATATTCATCTCCCTCCCGAAAAATACCCTTTAAAATCGGGCGTGTATGCGGTAACGGCAGAAATTGACGGGGCGCAGTACCGCGGAATCGCGAATTATGGCCCCCGTCCCACGTTTGAAGACGGCCGCATCGTTTTTGAAGTGTATCTCGACGGATTTACCGGCGATCTGTACGGCCAAACGATCACCGTTTACTTTGATTTTTATATTCGCGATATCCGCAAATTTGCGAGTGCGGAAGCGCTTGCAAACCAATTGAAAATAGATTTGGAGAAGATACGATGATACGATTCGGACCGAGCGGCAACAGCGAAAGTTTTTACGCGCAGGGGTATTCGCATACCGAGCAATCGGCAAAATTTGTCAAGGATATGGGGCTGGATTGCTTCGAATATTCTTTCGGCAGAGGCGTGCGCATGAGCGAGGCAAAGGCAATTTCTATCGGGGAAGCCTTTCGCGAGCAGGGCGTCGAAATCAGTGTGCATGCGCCGTATTATATCAATTTTGCAAATCCTTCCGACGAGAGTGCGCAAAATTCGTACAATTATGTTCTTGACAGCGGCCGCGCGTTAAAGCTGATGGGAGGAAAACGCTGCGTATTCCATACGGCGACGCAGGGCAAAATGGATCGGGAAGCGGCGGTCGCCCTTGCGGAAGACCGATTGAAAGTTTTGCGCGATTATATTTATATGAACGCTTTGCAGGATCTGTATTTCTGTCCCGAAACGATGGGGAAAATTGCACAGATCGGCACGCTCGATGAAGTGGTGCGGTTCTGCAAAATCGATCCCGTCTTTTTGCCGGCGATCGACTTCGGGCATTTGAACGCGCGCGAGCAGGGCAGCTTAAAGTCGGTCGAAGATTATAAAACTCGGCTCGAATATATGATCGCAGAGCTTGGTTATGAGCGCGTTAAGCATTTTCACGTGCATTTTTCCAAAATTCAGTATTCCGCCAAGGGGGAAGTGCGGCACCTTACGTTTGAAGATACGCTGTACGGGCCTGAATTCGAACCGCTTGCAGATGCATTGGTCGCGCTGAAATTGGAGCCGTTTATCGTCAGCGAATCGGCCGGGACGCAGGCAGAGGACGCGCTTTCCATGAAGGAAGCGTATTTTCATGCCTTGCATGCGAGAAAGGATTAAATTCAGCGAAAAAGCGTTTACGATAAATTGACTTATATCTGAAAATTTGGTAAAATATTTTTATGGATAATACGAGGAAAGTGTTTCGCGAAATCAAGGCCGATGCAATGCTGACGGAGAGTTCCGATCTGCGGTCTTATCTCACGGGCTTTCCGAGTTCTTTCGGTTTCGTTTATACCGATGCGCAGGAAAGTACCTTTTTTACCGATCCGCGCTATGCGGAGGGCGCGAAAGCCGCGTTAAAAGATAGTTTTATCGGCGTTGAGATAGCAAAAAATTTTGACATGGTTTTAGAGTATGTCAAAAGCAAGCGGGTACGCAATCTTGCCGTTCCGTTTGAACGTACAACGTTGCCGCAGTTACAAAAACTGAAATCGTACCGCTTTAAATTGGTTGACAGCATGCCTGCGTTTGTCGGCGCGATGGCGGTCAAAACGGAAAACGAGCTTTCCTATATCCAAAAGGCATGCAAAATTGCAGAACAGGCGTATGCGGATATCCTTGGCAAGCTTAAAGAGGGCATAACGGAGAACGAAACAGCGGCTCTTTTGGAGTACCTGATGCGTAAATACGGGGCAGAGGATCGCTCGTTTGAAACGATCGCTGCTTTCGGAGGAAATTCCTCTGTGCCGCACCATGCTCCGAACGATACCAAACTCAGGAGCGGAATGCCTGTTTTGTTGGATTTCGGCTGCCGCTATCGCGGGTATTGTTCCGATATCACGCGAACGGTTTTATTCGGAAAAGGCGATGGAGCGCAAGACGAGTTTCGCAGAGTTTACGGCTTAGTTTACGATGCGCATATGCTTGCGGCTGAAAAAATTTCGTCGGGAATGACGGGGAAAGAAGCGGACGCAATAGCGCGCGAATATTTAAAGACGCACGGATTGGACAAGTTTTTCACGCATTCTTTGGGGCACGGGATCGGGATCAATATACACGAATTTCCTACGCTTGGCCCCGGCGGAACGGGAATTTTGCAGGACGGCATGGTATTTTCGATCGAACCGGGAACGTATTTTGAAGGCAAGTTCGGCATTCGCATCGAGGACAGCGTGTATTTGCAGGGCGGAAAAGTGGCGAGTTTGATGAAGACGGATAAAAAACTGACGGTGCTGTAAAGGCCCGCAGAAATAGATAGGCAAACTGACAGAAATCAATAAGGAGAATCAGGTATGATTGCAGCAGGAGATATCAGAAAAGGCGTTACGATCGAGTATAACGGGAACGTGTACGTTGTCGTTGAATTTCAGCACGTCAAGCCCGGCAAGGGCGCGGCGTTTGTTCGCACGAAATTGAAAAACGTCGTCACGGGCGCCGTTTTGGAACAGACGTTCAACCCTTCCGAAAAATTAGAAAATGCCCACATTGAAACGAAAAAGATGACGTATTCTTATACGGACGGCGAACTGTATTGGTTCATGGACGACGAATTCAATCTCACGCCGCTCAATCATGACCAGGTAGAGGACGCGCTCAAATTTATTAAGGAAAACGATCAGGTTACGGTGCGTTTCTATAAGGGCGCGGCTTTCTCCGTTGAATGCGAGAATTTCGTCGAATTGAAGATCATCGAGGCGGAGCCGGGCGTAAAGGGCAATACCGCTACCAACGCGACCAAATTGGCTACCCTTGAAACGGGCGCAAAAATTCAGGTGCCTATGTTTGTAAATGAGGGCGAAGTTATCCGCGTAGATACCCGTACGGGCGAATATATGGAGCGCGTTAAATAATTTTATTATCGATAAATCGAATTCGGCCGCATTTGTATACAATGCGGCCTTTTTCATGGCGGAGGATATTTGTGAGAGCGGTTATACAGAGGGTAAAACGTACGGCATTGCGCGTGAACGGTTCATTGATTTCTCAAATCGATGGCGGGTTGGCCGTTTATTTGGGAGTATCTCCCGACGATACGGAAAAGAATGCTGCGGCGATGGCAAAAAAGATCGTAAATTTGCGTATCTTTGAAGACGGTCAGGGGAAAATGAATCTTTCCGTACAAGATGTCGGCGGAGAAATTCTTCTTATTTCGCAATTTACTTTATACGGAGACTGTTCGCACGGGAACAGACCGAGTTTTATAGGAGCCGCGCGCCCCGAACAGGCTGAGCCGCTGTACCGCTATACGGCGGAATGCCTGCGGGGATATAACGTTTCCGTTAAAACGGGAGTATTCGGCGCGGATATGAAAATCGAGCAATACAACGACGGCCCCGTAACTATCCTATACGAATGCTGAGAGGTGCGAGCGAATGAAAATACGCTATTTGGGTACGGCTGCGGCGGAAGGCTTTCCGGCGGCGTTCTGCAATTGCTCTTCCTGCATTTCTGCGCGAAAAAATTTGAAAAAGGAACTGCGCACACGCTCGCAGCTTTTGGTCGATGAGGATCTCATGATCGATTTTCCTCCCGATAGTTACTGCCACGCGATGCGCTTCGGGGTAGATCTTTCCGCGGTGCGGTATCTGCTCGTTACCCATTCGCATACCGATCATTTTTACGCGCAGGAATTTGTAAACCGCGGCTATAAATTTGCCAACGATCTTACCGTTCCCGATTTGGAGATTTTCGGCAATGAAACTGTAGCGGAGGTTTTTATAGAGGGTACAAAACGCGAAATGCGCGATTGCGTTCGTTCGCATATTCAAACCCATATAATCCGTCCGTATGAAAAATTCCGTATAGGGCAATATGAGATTTTAACCCTTCCCGCGCACCATACGCCGAAAGAGGAAGCATTATTGTATTGCGTTCGCAAGGGTGATATAGATTTGCTCTATTTGAATGATACGGGTTTTGTAGAGGATGCGTGCTTCCGTTTTTTGGCCCAAAACAGTGTCCGCGCTCAATTTGTCAGCATGGATTGTACGTTTGCCGACGATCCGTCTCCGCATTCGGATAGGCATATGGGATTTGCCGAAAATGAAAGATTGCGCGAAAAATTCATTAAAAATCAAATTGTAAGCGAAAATGCGAAGTACTATGTCACACATTTTTCGCACAACAGTGCGCCGCTTCGCGATCGCATCGAAAGTGAGGCAAGCAGGCGAGGTTTTACGGCGGCATATGACGGGATGGAAATTATTTTATAACAATTATTTTAAGCCGATTTGTTCCGATAATAAAAAAGGAGGAGACCTGCAAACAGGTTTCCTCCTTTTTTATTGCATTTTTACAAATAAGTTTACGGAAAACTCGCATCAAAGAATGATGTTGACAAGCCTTCCGGGAACGACAATGAATTTGCGGATCGCTTTGCCTTCGACGAGGGGCCGGATGGTTTCGTTTGCGAGAACAAGTTCCTGAATTTCATCGTTTGAAATTCCTTGTGCGATCATCATTTTTGTTTTGATTTTGCTGTTGACTTGTACGGCATATTCCGTTTCCGCCTTGACGAGCGCCGCCTCGTTGCACAGGGGGTATCTTTGGTCGAAAATTGAATATTTTCCGCCCCATTGTTCCCACAGTTCTTCCGCAAAGTGCGGTACGAAGGGAGCCAACAGGAGCAGCAGATCGCTCGTGCATTCTTTGAGGAAAACAATATTCTTTTCGGCAAGCCCGTCGTATTTATAGAGTGCGTTTACATATTCCATGAGTCGCGCGACGGCCGTGTTGAATGAGAACGTTTCCAAGTCTTTGGTTATTTGCTTGATGGCGTGGTTGCGCGCATAGTCAAGCTCTTTTTCGTCCGCGCCGAATGGTTCGTTTTTGGAGGGCTTCATGTTCTTTGCTTTGAGAACAAAGCGCTCCACACGGTCGAGGAATTTTGCTACGGATTTGATTCCGTCATCGCTCCACGGCCCACCCTCGGTGTACGAGAAACCAAACATCAAATACATACGGAATACATCCGAACCATAGGCGGAGATATATTCGTCAGGGGATACGACGTTTCCCTTCGATTTAGACATACGGTTTCCGTCCGGGCCCAAGATGACGCCTTGGTGTACGAGCGATTTGAAAGGCTCGTCGAAATTCAGATAACCCATATCGCGCAGCGCTTTGGTAAAGAATCTTGCGTATAAGAGGTGCATGCAAGCGTGTTCCGCGCCGCCGACGTACTTATCCACGGGCAGCATCTTATTGACGATTTCAGGGTCGAACGGCTGTTTTGCATTGTGAGCGTCCGCATAACGCAGGTAGTACCAACTCGAACACACGAAAGTATCCAACGTATCGGGATCGCGCAGGGCGTCGCCGCCGCAGTGCGGGCATTTCGTATGCATAAACTCGTCGCATTTGGCGAGCGGAGATTTTCCGTCCGGTTCGAATTGCACATTATACGGCAGTTTGACGGGCAAGTCTTTATAGGGTACGGGAACGATTCCGCATTTAGGACAATGCACTACGGGAATAGGCGCTCCCCAATAGCGTTGGCGCGAAACCAGCCAATCGCGCAGACGGTAGTTGACCTTGCGTTCGCCCTTGCCGAGTTTTGCCAGATAGTTGGCGATTTCCGTGCGCGCTTCATCTCCGAATCTGCCGTCGAATTGCAGACTATTCACGCAGATACCGTCTTCACAGAACGGCAAAACCGTTTCGCCGTTCTTGTTTTCGATAACTTTTTGAATGGGCAGACCGTATTTCTGCGCGAAGGCAAAATCGCGCTCGTCGTGCGCGGGCACGCCCATGACGGCGCCCGTGCCGTAGGAATACAGAACGTAATCCGCCGCGTAGATGGGCACCTTTTTCCCGTTGATGGGGTTGATCGCATAGTGCCCGATAAATACGCCCGTCTTTTCCCTTGCGGAAGAAAGACGCTCGATTTCATTTGTCTTGGCGGTATTTGCGATATATTCTTCGACGGCGGCGCGCTGCTCTTCGGAAACAAGTTTTTTTACGAGCGGGTGTTCGGGCGCGAGTACGACGTACGATACGCCGAAGATCGTGTCGCACCGAGTCGTGAACACCTTAAAAGTATCGCCGCTTTCACATTCGAATTCGATCTCGCATCCGACGGATTTTCCGATCCAATTGCGCTGCATGAGTTTGGTTTTTTCCGGCCAGTCGATCGTATCCAATCCCTGCAAGAGTTCTTCGGCATATTGCGTGATTTTAAAGAACCATTGTGTAAGATCCTTTTTTACGACGGGCGTGCCGCAGCGTTCGCAGCATCCTTCCTGCACCTGCTCGTTTGCGAGCACCGTATTGCAGCTGGGGCACCAATTTACGGGTGCCTCCTTGCGGTAGGCGAGACCGTTTTCATACAGTTTGAGGAACATCCACTGCGTCCACTTATAGTAGTCTTCCTCGCAGGTCTTGACCTCGGCAGACCAATCGAACATGGCTCCCATCGCCTTGAGCTGCTGTTCCATCGTGGCGATGTTTTTCTCGGTCGAATCTTTCGGGTGAATTTTGGTTTTGATGGCATAGTTTTCCGCGGGCAGGCCGAATGCGTCGAACCCCATGGGCTGGAACACTTCGTAGCCCTGCATTTTTTTGAACCGTGCGTAGCTGTCGGTAGGGCCGTAGTTGTACCAATGCCCGATATGCAGCTTTGCGCCGGAAGGATAGGAGAACATTTCCAACACATAGAATTTTTTGTCGATGTTCTTTTTATTGAAATAATTCTCCTTGGTCTTTTCCCAACGCTGCTGCCATTTGCTTTCCACGCTTTTCATATCCATAAAAACAATCCCTCCGAAGCCTGACGGCTCCTCATTTTTTTCTCGTACAAAGTTTATAAGTCCAGTATGCGATCGGGCCTGCAATGGGCACGAGCAGGATAACGAGATTCCACGGTATAATAGCCTTGACGAGGCCTTTATCTTTCATCAAAACGAAGATCGTCGCGATCGCCAAAAAATAATGGACGATCAAAATGACGATGATCGCGATCACAAAGGGCGGCATCCGGATTCCAACCTTATAATTTCGCTCATTTGATTATAATATGTTTTCGCGGTTTAGTCAAGTTAAGTGACACCGTACGCCGATTTTTTTTATAATTCGCGGGAAGGGTTCCCGCGGGAGCGTAAATATTTCGGCCGTTGTTGCATACACTGAAACTATGGAAAAATTAACCGTTTCCGAAAGGGAAAACAACTGCCGCTATATCGCATATGTGGCGGGGATATTGTCGGGGAAAGACAGTGGGGCGGATTCCGCCGAGATCGGGTTTGAAAACGGTCGCGTCACGCTGAGCGTATTTGCGGAGGGCGCGGCATATTCCGAGCTGAAAAATAAAGCGGAAGAAAAAATCGCGGAAGTCATCGGCGTGGGATATAAATACGATTATTTTTCAAAGGTGATCCGCCCGGCCGGTATGTCTTCCGAGGACAGGGAAATTTTGATCGCCGCGATCATAGCCGCAGACTTCGCGGAAGATACGCGCTATATCATCGCGCGGCTGCGCGATATAAAGGTGCACACGATCGACGGCTTTTTCTCTTTCCGCCTGCAATCGCTGCGCGATAAGTGGAAGAATGTTGCCGCCTGCGTTCCGCAAACGTTCGATAAAAATCAGCTTGCCGAATTTATGGATTATCTGCTGGGCGGCAGCCGCCGCAAGATCTTTTTGAAGGGGAGCGACGTGTACGACTGCCGCTGCTGCCGCCTGCGCCGCGCTGCCTTGATCGAGGAGGGAAAGTCGGAGATGAATACTTTCCGCGAAATCGTTTTGAGCGGAGCGGGTAAGATAGAATGCCTCTCGCAGCTTTCCGCCTCGCAGGAGAATTTTCTCCGCCGCTATTATGCGGGGCGAGTAGGCTTTTCTCCGGCAAAAAATTCTTTTTCGATATAGCCGAAAAATCGTTGACAAAAACGAAGGAAAACAGTATTATTTATATAAATTCATTTGCTTACGGAAAAGACAAGTAGTTCGAAAATTCGATCCTCAGAGAGCGGGGCAATTTGCTGGAAGTTCCGCGTTTCGATTTCGGATGAAACCGCTTTTACTTGCAAAAGTTGCGTTTTCTTAAAAAACGGAAAGAGTGGCTGCCATCCGGCGGCAATTAAGGTGGAACCGCGCAATGATATGCGTCCTTAAACGATCGTTTAAGGACGCTTTTATTTTTTTATCAATAAAACAAGAGGAGGAACGGATATGATCATTACATTGAAGGGCGGAGATGCAAAAGAGTATTCCGCGCCCGTTTCCTGCAGACAGGTGGCGCAAGATATCAGCGAAGGGCTGGCGCGCGCGGCGGTGTGTGCCAAAGTGGACGGAAAGCTCGTCGACCTTGCGCATATTATCGATGGCGACTGCGAATTGGAAATCGTCACATTAAAAGATAAGGAAGGATTGCAGGTATATCGCCATACGGCGGCGCACGTTCTCGCGCAGGCTGTCAAGGCGATCTATCCGACCTGCAAACTCGCGATCGGCCCGACGATCGATAACGGTTTCTATTACGATATCGATTTTAAAACGCCCATCACGCAGGAGGATCTGGCAAAAATCGAGGCGGAGATGAAAAAGATCATCAAGAGCAACCTCCCCGTCGAAAGGTTTACTCTGCCGCGCGCCGATGCGATCAAACTCATGACGAAGTATTCCGAAAAATACAAGGTCGAGCTGATCAAAGACTTGCCTGAGGGAGAGGAGATCTCTTTCTATAAGCAGGGAGATTTCACCGACCTTTGCCGCGGGCCGCATTTGCCGTCCACGGGCAAGATCAAGGCATTCAAACTCATGAGCATTGCCGGTGCGTATTGGCGCGGTAATGAAAAGAATAAGATGCTCACCCGTATCTACGGAACGGCTTTTCCGAAAAAGGACGAGATGGATGCGTACTTCACCATGCTTGAAGAGGCAAAAAAACGCGACCATACGAAACTCGGACGGGAACTCGGCCTGTTTGCGTTGCTCAACGAAGGCAAAGGTTTTCCGTTCTTTCTCCCGAAGGGCATGGTCCTCAAAAATATCCTCATCGATTATTGGCGACAGATCCATTTGCGGGAAGGGTACGTTGAAGTTCAGACCCCGATCATTTTGACACGTACCCTGTGGGAGACGTCCGGCCATTGGGACCACTATAAAAATAATATGTATACGACGAAAATCGACGGCGAAGATTGCGCGATCAAGCCGATGAATTGTCCGGGCGGAATGCTCGTATACAAATTGACGCCGCACAGCTACAAGGATCTGCCCATCCGCATGGGCGAGCTGGGCATCGTGCATCGCCATGAAAAGAGCGGCCAGCTGCACGGTTTGATGCGCGTGCGCTGTTTCACGCAGGACGATGCGCATATCTTCATGCTGCCCGAACAGATCACGGACGAAATCAAAGGTGTAGTGCGTATCATCAACGAAGTATATACTCTGTTTGGTTTCAAATACCACGTTGAACTCTCTACTCGCCCCGAAGACAGCATGGGGAGCGATGAAGATTGGGAGAATGCTACGAACGCTTTGCGCGCGGCGTTGGAGGAGATGAATCTTCCGTATGTCGTGAACGAAGGCGACGGTGCGTTCTACGGGCCGAAAATCGATTTCCACTTGACCGATTCCATCGGCAGAACTTGGCAGTGCGGCACCATTCAGCTTGATTTTCAGTTACCGCAGCGGTTTGAGGCCGAGTACACCGGCGAAGACGGCAAAAAGCATCGTCCGATCATGATCCACCGCGTCGTGTTCGGTTCGATCGAACGTTTTATCGGTATTCTCATTGAGCACTATGCCGGTAAGTTCCCCGTTTGGCTCTCGCCCGTACAGGTAAAGATATTGCCCGTTTCCGATAAATCGATGGATTATGCCAAAGAGGTCGAAACGGACCTGCGCGCCTTGGGAATCCGTACGGAAACGGATACCCGCAACGAAAAGATCGGCTATAAGATCCGCGAGGCACAGCTTGAAAAACTTCCGTATATGCTCATAATAGGCGATAAAGAGAAGGAAGAAAAAACAGTTTCTGTGCGTATGCGCGAAAAAGGGGATATCGGTTCCATGTCTCTTGCCGATTTTGCGGCGCGGGTAAAGAAAGAAAACGACGAGAAAACCGTGTTTTAACTTTTAGCGATAAAAGTTTTTGAAAATGCGGTTAAAAAGAATTGACAACGCTTCGCGAATCTGTTATTATATTCGGGAAAGTAGAAGTATGATTCTCGCCTTGCGGCAATCGCGTTGCATGAGCCATAAAAATATCGTCGTTTACGGGCGGTTTATTGCCGCGCGTTTGCTATGGTTTTTTGGCGGGTCGTACTTTTACGGCCCGCTGATTTTTTATGTTTACCTTTCAAGCGGGAAATTTTTAAAAAAAAGGATGGTAAAAAATTATCAAAAACCAGCATCAGATCAACGGAGAAATCCGAGATCAGGAAGTGAGAGTAATCGGTTCGGACGGGCAGCAGCTCGGTATCATGAGTTCGTTTGCTGCGATCAGGTTGGCTGAAGAAAGCGATTTGGATTTGGTCAAGATCTCTCCGACGGCGAAACCTCCCGTCTGCAAGATCATGGACTACGGCAAATTTAAGTTCGAACAGGGGAAAAAGGAAAAGGAATCGCGCAGGAATCAAAAGGTTGTCGAAGTCAAAGAGGTTCGGCTTTCCATGACCATCGACACGAACGATTTGAACGTAAAATCGCGGCAGGCGCAGAAATTTTTGGAATCGGGCAACAAGGTGCTGGTGTCCATTCGTATGCGCGGCAGACAGAACGCGCACGTGCCCATGGGAATTGCCGTGATGAACGAATTTTTTGAAACGCTCGGCGGCAAGGCGAGCATGGATAAAAAACCTGCCAATGAGGGCAGAAACATTACGATGATGCTTTCGCCCGTCAAACAATAACGTTCGATACGATGCGGACAAACCGTATGCGCGGAAAATTGCGCATGGTTCGCATTTAGAGAAAATAATCATTCGGAGGAATAAGTATGCCTAAACAGAAATCGCATAGCGGCTCGAAGAAACGTTTTGACATAACCGGCAGCGGCAGAGTCAAGAGAGCGCAGTCGGGTAAAAACCACAAGACGGGTGAGAAACCCAGAAAGAGAAAAAGGAATCTCCGCCAAACTGCTTTCGTGAGCGAAACGCAGGAGCTGACCGTCAAGAATCAATTGATTCCGTACAAGAAATAATGGAGGAGGAGATGAATCATGCGTATTAAAAGAGGTGTAAACGCTGTTAAAAAGCGCAGAAAGATATTTAAACTTTCCAAAGGATATTTCGGTTCCAAGAGCAAATCGTACCGCATCGCGCGCGAAGCGGTGATGAAGTCGCTGATGTATGCCTATATCGGCAGAAAGAACAGAAAAAGAGATTTTCGTCAGCTTTGGATTGCTCGTATCAATGCCGCGGCGCGCCAGAACGGGCTTTCTTACAGCAAATTCATGCACGGCCTGAAAGTTGCCGGCATCGATTTGAACAGAAAGGTTCTCGCGGATATCGCAGTCAACGATGCGGCCGCATTCGCTGCACTCGCAGAAAAGGCAAAGGCCGCTATAGCTTAATCGCACGAAAACCTTCTTATTTTGTAAGAAGGTTTTTTGCATAGTTAGGGATCTTGAAACATGATCATAACGTCCAGGCAAAATCCGCTCATTAAAAAAATTGTCTCTTTAAAAGAGAAAAAAGGGCGCCGCGAACACGGGCTGTATATTGTCGAGGGCATCAAACAGGTGCGCGAGGCGTTGCTCGCGGGCTGTGAGGTCGAACTTGCTGTTTTCTCGGAAAACTTTTCGGCGCTTTCCAATTTTCCGTGCGAAACGACGATCGTTTCGCAGAGCGTATTCGAAAAGCTATCCGAAGAAAAGACGCCCCAGGGGGTCCTTGCACTCGTTCGCTTGCCAGAATGCAATATGGCGGAACCGACGGGGAACAGCCTTTTGCTGGACGGCGTTTCCGATCCGGGAAACTTGGGAACTATCCTTCGCACTGCAAACGCGGCAGGCTATGAAGATATCTATTTACTCAATAATTGCGCCGATCCGTTTTCCCCGAAATGTGTGCGTTCTTCGATGAGCGGCGTTTTTTTCGTCCGTCTGCATATCGGGAGTATGCCTTCGCTCACGAGCGCGCTGCAAGGAATTCCGCTGTTGTGCGCGGATATGGCGGGGGAAAATATTTTCTGCTTTACACCCCCGCAAAAGTTTTGCCTGGTGATCGGCAATGAGGCGAACGGCGTAAGCGAGGCTGTTCGCGAATTGTGCACTTATACGGTCAGTATCCCTATGCGCCCTAGCTGCGAAAGCCTGAACGCGGGAGTTTCGGCCGGAATTTTGATGTACCTATTGCAGCAAAACAGAGGCGAAGCGAAATAATATTAAATACGAAAAATTTTAAAAATATCGTACGGCATTGATATTACAGAGCGTTGCTTGCTTTGCATGCAGAAGCGTGCCGTATTGTACAACGGCGCCGCGCAAGGCGCCGATACGAATACCAAAAGGAGAATTTATATGTCGGGACACAGCAAATGGCATAACATTCAGGCAAAAAAAGGAAAGGCAGATGCGGCGCGCGGCCGTATTTTCACAAAACTCGGCAGGGAGATCGCCGTTGCGGCGAAGGGCAATCCGAACCCCGAAACAAACAGTAAACTTGCCGACGTCATTGCCAAGGCTAAGGCGAACAATATGCCCAACGATAATATTCAGCGCTGCATCAAAAAGGCGGCCGGGGAGCTGGGCAGCGCGACCTATGAAACGCTCGTCTATGAAGGGTACGGCGTAGGCGGTTCTGCGCTGATAATCAATACATTGACAGATAATAAAAACAGGACTGCGGGCGATGTACGCAGCACTCTTTCGAAATGCGGCGGAGAACTCGGCAGTACCGGCTGCGTTTCATATATGTTCACGAACAGGGGCTTGCTCGTCATAGAGCGTACGCTGGAATTGGATGAAGATACGCTCACCGAATATGCCATCGAGGCGGGCGCGGACGACGTTGTTACTTTGGACGATGTATACGAAGTCTATACCGATCCCTCCGCGTTTTCCGACGTGCGCAAATACTTGGAGGGAAAGGGTATCGAATTTTTAGAGGCGGACGTTCGTATGATTCCGCAGAATAAGATCACACTGAACGAGGAAAACACCGAAAAATTTATCAAACTGCTGGATAAATTGGAAGAACTCGACGACGTGCAAGACGTTTATCACAACGTCGAACTTCCGGACGATGAGGAAGAAGACTAATTTAGTTAAGTAGTATGCGTGACATAAACTGCCGCTAAACAAAGCATAGGGAGTGTGTATATTAATGATGACAGTATCGGAGGTGTGCCGCAAGGCAAAGGAAAACGTTCGGGCGATCGCGCTCGCGAGCGAAAACGATATGAATACGATGTTATCAGCGGCCGCGCGCGCCTTGCGAGATAACGCAAAAAGTATCATAGAAGAGAATAAAAAGGATATAGCGGCGTGTACGCGTGGGGCGCAGTTCGTCGATCGGCTGATGCTTGACGAAAAGCGCATCGACGGCATTGCCGTAGGGTTGGAAAAGCTCATCGAACTTCCCTCTCCCGTGGGCGAAATATTGGAGGAGCGAACTCTGTATAACGGTTTGCTTTTGCGCCGTGTGCGCGTTCCGATCGGCGTGCTCGGTATCATATATGAGGCGCGCCCGAACGTGACCGCCGATGCGATCGGGCTATCGATCAAGAGCGGTAACGCCGTCGTTCTGCGCGGCAGTAAAGATGCGATTTTGTCCAACAGAGCTGTCACGTCCGTCATCAAGTCCGCTATCCGTTCGGCGGGGTATGATCCCGAATTTATTCAGCTCATCGAGGATACTTCCCGCGAAGGGGCGACGGAATTCATGAAGATGAACGGCGTTGTAGATGTGCTTATTCCCCGCGGCAGTGCAGGGTTGATCCAAAACGCCGTACAGAATGCGACGGTGCCCATCATCGAAACCGGTACCGGCAACTGCCATGTGTATTTTGAAGATACCGCCGATATCGATAAGGCTCTGCCTATCCTTATCAACGCAAAGACGCAGCGCACTTCTGTTTGTAACGCCTGCGAAAGCCTGCTGATCGACGAAGCGTTTGCGCAACGGCATTTGCGGGAGATCGTGCAAAGTTTACGCGACAAAAACGTTGAAATTGTTGCCTGTGAAAAGTGCCGCGCCATTATGCCCGAACTTACTCCCGCGAGCGAAGAAGATTTTTATACCGAATTCCTCGCGCTGAAAATTTCAATAAAGATAGTACACGGGGTGGACGAGGCGATCGCGCATATCAATAAATATGGTACGCATCACAGCGACTCTATTGTTACGAACGATGCCGCCGCGGCAGAAAAGTTTTTGAATGAAGTGGACAGTGCTGCCGTATATGTCAATGCGAGCACGCGCTTTACCGATGGGTTCGAGTTCGGGCTCGGTGCGGAGATGGGCATTTCGACGCAAAAGCTGCATGCGCGCGGGCCGATGGGATTGCGCGAACTGACTTCCTATAAATATCAGGTAACCGGCAACGGGCAGATCCGCGGATAAAAAAATTTTTTTCTTTTTGCATATTTGCCGCAAAAGCGCAGATAATACTATTGTCAGCAGCGATAAAGCAGATCCCTTGAATGAAGTAAGCAGAGTTGTATAACGATTTTTTGTGAGAAGGGTTTGCGGAAATTATTGTTGCTTTCATATAAAGTCACGCTTTGGAATGCGGCAAAAATTATTGCATGAAAAGGTATCGAGCGGATGTAGTCTGCGAAGATGATATTTTGTAAATGTAAAAAATGCACCCGCAGGATAAGGCGGGGCATAAAATGGGAGAAAACGTATAAGAAATTATATGTTTTCTCTTATTTTTTTGCCGAGAAAAAATTTTTATGCGATAGTTTACAAAATTATCCTTTTATGATACAATAGGCAAAGAAAAGGAGGTGTGCATGGCATCGAGAAAAAGCAACACGCAGCGATTTGCGGAAAAAGCGGTAAAAAAATCGCATCCCGCAACGCTGGTTTTAGCGGTCTTGTTTTTGATCGTCGGTATCGTTGCGGGGATAATCGTATCTCGGCAGCTCACAAAAAACGATACCTTTGTCCTTCGCGGCGAAAGCGTCGTTCGGCTTGAAATCGGAGAGAACTATGTCGAGGAGGGCGTGACGATTGTTTCTTTCGGCAAAGATATTTCCGATAAAGTACAATACGGCGGCGACGCGGACGATCTTCAGACGGGCGAAGAAGGGATTTATCAGATCGTGTATACGGTCGAAGATTTTCGCTGGGGCGATTTTCAGCGCGTGCGTACAGTGATCATAGGCAACCCGGAAGGCGCGGAGGAATTTGTCAATGGCTAAAAAGAAATTTTCCGCAGGCCTTACCTTTATAGCCTGCCTGTTGGCGCTCGCGATCGGCTTTATAGCGGCGTTCTTTCTTTATACATATATACAGCGCCCGAAGGGCGGCGACGTTTATTCGAGCGGAGAGCTGTCCATTCATTTTATGGAACTGGGGAACAAGGCCACGGGCGACAGTATTTACATAAAAGCCGGTGATACGGATATTTTGATCGACGCAGGGTCGGTTGAAAGCAGTACGAATACAACGTCGGAGTATATAAAGCAATATTGTACGGATAATATATTGGAATATGTGATCGTGACCCATGCGGACAGCGACCATATCGCAGGCTTTGCGGGAAGTGAAGATAGCCCCAGCATGTTTGACCGCTTTTCTTGTGAAACGATCATTACCTTTGCGCTTACCAATCAAGAGATGGAAACGGCGAGCGGCAATCCGACAACGTACGCTAAATATTTGGATCAACTCCAAGAAGCCGTAGCTGATGGTGCGACGCATTACACGGCTCTCCAATGTTGGGAAGAAACGGACGGTGCACAGCGCGTTTACGAACTTTCGAGAGGGATCGAAATGGAAATCCTCTATAATTACTACTATGAGAACAGTAGCGGCGATGAGAATAATTATTCTGTATGCTTGTTGTTCAATCAAGGGGATAAACATTTCCTGTTTACCGGTGATTTGGAGCAAGACGGCGAATCCCGCCTCGTCGATAATAATACATTGCCTGAGGTGGAATTATTTAAAGCGGGGCATCATGGTTCGAGAACGTCTACTACGGAAAAATTGCTGAAAGTTATTAATCCTAAAATTATTTGCATATGCTGTTGTGCGGGATACAATCAATACAATGCAAAACCTGAAAATGTTTTCCCAACGCAGGCGATGATCGATCGTATCGCGGAATATACGGATACCGACAAGGTTTACGTTACGAGTCAAGTTGACGAAAATTCGGAGAGCGGTTATCGTTCTATGAACGGAAATATAGTTGTAACTTCTGCTAAGGACGATGTTACGGTGACATGTTCCAACAATAATACACTTTTGAAAGATACCGAATGGTTTAAAAGCAATCGTACGCTGCCTGAAAATTGGCGATAAGCGGCGCAGCGAATTTAAGAGCGGGGTATAAGCGAAAATAATAGCGCGACCCGCTCTTTTGCTGACAAAAATAATTGCTAAAACCCGCAAAAAGTATTAAAATAGATACGTTATATAAGAGTTACAGGAGAAAGAATTTGATTCGGAACGATTTGCGGAACGTGGCGATCATCGCGCACGTTGACCACGGCAAAACGACGCTCGTGGACCAGATGCTCAAACAGAGCGGAACATTCAGAGAAAATCAGGTTGTGGAGGAGCGCGTGATGGATTCCAACGCCATCGAGCGCGAGCGCGGCATCACCATCTTGGCAAAAAACACCTCCATCCATTATCACGGCGTAAAGATCAATATCATCGATACGCCTGGGCACGCCGATTTCGGCGGCGAAGTGGAACGCGTACTCAAAATGGTGAACGGCGTGCTGCTGCTCGTAGACGCGGCGGAAGGCCCCATGCCGCAGACGCGCTTCGTCATGCAAAAGGCGCTGGAACTCAATCACAGGCTCATCATCGTGGTCAACAAGGTCGACCGCCCCGATGCGCGCATCGCCGAGGTGCAGGACGAAATATTGGAACTGCTCATCGACCTCAACGCCTCCGACGAACAGTTGGAGAGCCCGTTTATTTTCTGTTCGGGCAGGGCGGGTACGGCGTCGCGCTACGCGGATAAGGAGGGCAAGGACCTTACTCCGCTGTTTGATACCATTCTCAACCATATCCCCCCGATGGAGGCGGATGAAACGGCGCCTCTGCAGCTGCTCGTTTCTTCCATCGATTACAACGATTATGTCGGGCGCATCGGCATCGGCAGGATCGAGCGCGGAACGGCAAGGGCAAACCAGGAAGTTGTCGTTTGCAATCACAATTCCGTCGGGCAGAGCAAGCGCGGCAAGCTCGTCAATTTGTATCAGATCGAAGGCCTTTCCCGCGTTCCCGTGGAAACGGCGCAGGCGGGCGATATCGTCTGTTTTTCCGGCTTGGAGGGCATCAATATCGGGGATACGGTCTGCGCGCCCGATTGCGTGGAGGCCGTCCCGTTCGTAAAGATCAGCGAGCCGACTGTCGAAATGACCTTTTCGGTCAACGACAGCCCTTTTGCCGGCAAGGAGGGGAAGTTCGTAACTTCCCGTCATCTGCGCGAGCGGCTGTACCGCGAGTTGCTCAGAGACGTTTCCCTGAAAGTGGAAGATACCGACACGGCGGAGGCGTTCAAAGTGAGCGGCCGCGGGGAAATGCACCTCTCCATCCTGATCGAAAACATGCGCCGCGAAGGGTACGAATTTCAGGTAAGCACGCCACGCGTGTTGTATAAGACCATCGACGGCCAGTTGTACGAGCCTGTCGAGCGGCTCATCGTCGACGTTCCCGAAGACGGAACGGGGGCAGTGTTCCAAAGCATGGGCGAGCGCAAGGGCGAGCTGGTGCATATGAGCGCCGTAGGTTCCCGTATGCGCCTCGAATTTTTGATCCCTGCCCGCGGACTGTTCGGCTACAAGAGCGAGTTTTTGACGCAGACCAAGGGCGAGGGCGTCATGAATTCCATCTTCTTTGAATATCAACCGTATAAAGGCGATTTGAAGCGCCGCGACACCGGTTCCCTCGTCGCGTTTGAATCTGGCGAGGCGGTCACCTACGGTTTGTACAACGCGCAGGACCGCGGCGTTCTGTTTATCGATCCGGGTACGCAGGTATACGAAGGGATGGTCGTAGGCGTTTCCCCCAAAACGGAGGATATCAACGTCAACGTCTGCAAGAAAAAGCACATGACGAATACGCGAGCAGCGGGCAGCGACGATGCCATGCGCCTCAATACTCCCAAAAAGATGAGCTTGGAGGAATGCCTCGAATTTTTGAACGACGACGAGCTATTGGAAGTTACGCCCGTTTCGCTGCGCATCCGCAAGCGTATTCTCGACAGCGAACAGCGCGCCAAAGCCCGTGCACGCGAGAAAAAAGCATAATCGCACAGCCAGCGTCATACAATATTCCCGAAGAGGACAGCTCGGAGGGAATATTTTTTATGGAAGATACAAAATTGCAGACGGCGCTGATCGAACAGCAAAAAAAGATCATTGTGACGGGTGTAGAGAGCGTCGATGCGTTTTCCGCGCAGCAGATCACGCTGACTTTGGATAACGGGAAGGCATTCATCAGCGGCGACGGATTGAAGATCGTGAACTTTTCCAAATCGAACGGCAGCTTTTCCGCAGTGGGCAAGGTGACGGGCGTGCGTTTTTCCGAAAAGAAAGAAAAGCTCTCCAAACGGTTATTTGGCTGATGAACACCGTAAATCAGATTTGCGTCCTTCTCGCCTGTATGGCGTCGGGCATCGCGTCGGGGAGCGTATTCGAATTGAATTGCCTGGTTTGCAGGTTTGTAAAAAACAGGGCGGCGCGCATCGCGGCAGACGTTCTGTTTTTTGCGCTGTTCGGCGTATTGTTTGTTGCCTGTTGCGTGGTTTTCCGCTTGCCCGATTTCCGCCCGTATATGTTTCTGGCGGCGCTTGCGGGTCTGTTGCTTTATGGGAAAAGTTTGCACAGAATAGTTGCCTTTTTCTCCGCAAAATTGTATAATAGTTTTAGGAGAGCGTGCAAAGCGAAGGCGAAGCGCGCGGCGTCGTACAATGAAAGAGGAAAAATTCAAGAAAATCGTCGTCGGCGTTACGGCCGCGGCAGTTATACTGTTCGTCATTTTGCTCGTCTTTATGATCTATCAACTGATCGCCATTTCCGTGCGAAGGAACCGCATCGAGGAGCTGCAACGGCAGTACGACGAATGGTATGAATATGTTCAATCGGCGGAGAGCGACATCGAGCGCTATGAAGGGCTCACTTGGCTGGAGATCGTCGCGCGTAAGCTGGGGATGCTCGGTGCAGGCGATTATGCCGGTAAAGGCGAGGCACTCTCTTTTGCGTTGGACGGCGGAAACGTTTGCTTGAAGATTTCCGAAAGCGGAGAGTTCGTGTATGAAATATGCGGTAATTGACATCGGTTCCAATTCCGTCCGCCTGCTTTTGTGGGCGGACGGTCATACTATATATAAGAAAATCAACACCACGCGCTTGGGCGAGGGGATCGCGTTCACGGGGGCGCTGTCGTCGGCGGCGATGGAGCGAACAAAGGCGGCGATCGCCGGCTTTTGCGCGGCGGCAGAACAAGACGGTGCGGAGAAACTGTACGCATTTGCCACGGCGGCGGTACGGAGCGCGAAAAACGGTGCGGAATTTGTCCGTTTGGTCCGCGAGGATTGCGGCGTGGAGATCGACGTGATCGGCGGGGAAAAGGAGGCGCGCCTCGGCTTTTTAGGCGCCTTGGATGGCAAGGACGGCGGCATTATCGACGTCGGCGGTGCGAGCACCGAGATCACAGTCGGAAAGGGCGGAGAGATCATCTATGCCAAGAGTGCCGACGTAGGTGCCGTTCGGTTAAAGGACGTATGCGGTTCAGACAGGGAGAAACTCGCGGCATATATCGCCGACAAAATTTCCGTGTACAGAGAAGTGCCGCACAGCTCCATGTACGCCATCGGCGGCACGGCGACCGCGCTCGCGGCGCTGGAAAAGGAAGTGGAGCCTTACGATCCCTCGATCATACACGGCACCGTTCTTGCAGCGTCATCGATCGAGTGCTGGGCGGACAGGCTGTTGGCAATGACGCAGGAGGAGAGGCTCGCGCTGAAAGGCATGGATAAAAAGCGCGCCGATATCCTCGGAGGTGCGGCGCTGTTGCTGTATTCCGTTCTCCGCCACATCGGCGCGGAATGTGTTACGGTGAGCGAAAAGGATAATTTGGAGGGATATCTCCTTACAAAGCTGCGGGGGGATGCGCTATGAACCGCGTTTTGGAAAGAATAGCCCGGATTTTTGATATTGCAGCATCGTTCGCGCTCGCCGGGGTGATCGTATGGCTCGGTTATATGAATTTTTACCGGGAGATCGATTCGGTTTTGCTGATCTTTTCGCTCGTTTTTGGCGGACTTGTTGCGAGCATCGTGTGCGGCGTGTTCCATGAGCTCGGTCATATCGTGATCGGGGCGATCTGCGGGTTCCGTTTTAACAGTTTGCGCATCGGCCCTCTGAAAATTTTCCGCGACGAAGGCAACATCCGCTGTACGGTGAAAAGCCTGCCCGATTCGCTCGCCGGTTCGGCGGAAATGCTGCCTACAAACGCGGCAAATCTGTATGAAAAATATCTTGCGATGGTATGCGGCGGGCTCGCGTTTTCTCTTCTGTTTCTCGCCGCGGATATTTTGGTGCTGAATTTTTATAAGAGCATCCCGTTTGCGGTGTATGCGCTCGTATGTACGTCGCTGCCGTATGCGTTCCATCTGTTCTTTTACAACGTTTTGCCTTTTAATGACGACAATTTGGATACGGACGGGGGGATGCTGAAGGGTTTGCTCAAAAAGGAGCCGTCGTATCTTACGGCCGTCAATATACTCGCGATTGAGGCGTATCTGTATCAGGGACTTACTCCCGCGGAGATCGATAAAGATCTGTATTTCGGCGTGCCGCAACTGCCCGAAGACGATTTGAATTTTGTCTTGCTCACGAATTACCGGCTGAATTATTATATCGATGCGGGCGATACGGAAAACGCTTTGAAGGCGAGCGCCCGTTTGGAGAGCGTGGCGGAATATATCCCGAAAATTTATAAGAGCGAGATCCTTGCGGACGTTCTTTTTTGCGAGTGCTGTATTTCGGGCAATACCGACAAGGCGAAAAAAATGTACCCCTCGCTGAAATTGTATTTGAAAGGGGAAAACTCCCTGCAATCGCACAGGATCGCCGCCGCTTATGAACTGTATGCAAACAGCGACAAGATGGCGGCCCTGCGTGAACTGAACGCCGCCGAACAGAAAGCGGAAAACTATTATATCAAGGGTATAGAAAAATATGAACGGAAATTGCTCGCTTGCATTCGCGGCGACATAAAAACGGATATCTATTTAGACGGTGAAAAATAACCGTAAAAAGCGGAGGCGGCTCCTTTTAAGGAACCGCCTCCGCTTTTCTGCATGAGAAATTTCAGCTTAATTTATTCGCTTTGCCGTAACAATTCGGGCACAGCTCGCCCGCCGAATGAACGCAGTTCCCGCATAGGAAAGCGCCGCACTCTCCGCAGATGTAAAGCTCTTCTCCCGCACAGGTCCTGCCGCATTTGGAGCACCGAAAAACAGACATATGTTCACCTCCGAACATTTTACCGCGAGTATGGACCGTTTGGTCCCTTTTTATACCTGCGCGGCGGAAATGCAAGTATTCAAAATGCGCTGTGTTGAGTCAAAAAACTTTGTTTCGCGCCTTACAGGGCAAAATAAAGGGGTTAAACGCAATCGCTAAAAATTTAATTGCTAAATTGAAAGCGAAAACGCTTTATTTTAAGGATAAAATATGCTATAATATTTCAGTAAAAACATTTACGAGATTTTTTGTAAAAACAGGAGATATTTTCAATGGCGAATAAGGTGCAGGGCGAGTACGGCGAGGAGCAAATACAGGTATTGGAAGGCTTGGAACCCGTCAGAAAGCGACCGGGTATGTATATCGGTTCGACGGACGAACGGGGACTTCATCACCTCGTGCAGGAGATCGTCGACAATTCGATCGACGAGGCCTTGGCGGGATATTGTTCGGCCATCCGCGTAACGATCAACAAAGACGGTTCCTGTTCCGTATTGGACAACGGCCGCGGCATTCCGACGGGGATCCATCACAAAGAGGGGATCTCTTCGGTGGAACTTGTTCTCACGAAACTGCACGCGGGCGGAAAATTCGGCGGCGGCGGATATAAGATATCGGGAGGCTTGCACGGCGTAGGCCTTTCCGTCGTCAATGCGCTTTCGGAATGGCTGGAAGTAGAAGTGTATCAAAACGGTCATGTTTATAAGCAGGTCTATAACCGAGGCGTGCCCCAGCGGGCGCTCGCCGTTGTTGGCGACACCGATAAAACGGGTACGAAAGTCACCTTCTATCCCGACGACGAGATCTTTGAAACGATCGTATTCAATTACGATAATCTGAAAGTACGCCTGCGGGAACTTGCGTACCTCAACAAGGGGCTGACTATCTCCATACGCGACGAGCGCGAAGAAAAACCGAAGTTCGACGAGTTCTGCTACGAAGGCGGCATCCTGCACTTTGTGGAGGACCTCAACAAAAACAAGGAAACTCTGTTTACGTCTCCCGTGTATTTTGAAGAGACGCAGGACGACAGTTCCATCGAAGTCGCTATTCAGTATAACGACGGCTATTCGGAAACGATCTTCAGCTACGCGAACAATATTCATACGGAGGAGGGCGGCACTCATCTCGACGGATTCAAGGCGGCGCTTACAAAGGTAATCAACGATGCGGGGCATCGGCTGAATATCCTCAAAGAGAACGATAAACTTTCCGGTGAGGATGTGCGCGAGGGGATCACGGCGGTCGTTTCCGTCAAACTGACGGAGCCTCAATTCGAGGGACAGACGAAGACGAAGCTCGGCAACAGTTCCATGCGTTCGTTCGTGCAGAAAGCGACGGTCGAACACCTGGGCACCTATCTGGAGGAGAATCCTTCGCAGGCAAGGGAACTGATTTTGCGTTGTATCACGGCGCAGAAAGCGCGCGACGCGGCGAGGAACGCCCGCGAGCTCACGCGCCGCAAGGGGATTTTGGAGAGCACCACGCTCCCCGGAAAACTTGCCGATTGCAGCGAAAAGCGTTCCGAGCTTTGCGAAATATATCTCGTCGAGGGAGATTCGGCGGGCGGCACCGCAAAACAGGGGCGCGACCGCAGATTTCAGGCGATATTGCCTCTGCGCGGCAAAATTCTCAACGTCGAAAAGGCTCGCCTCAACCGCGTTTTGGAAAACGAGGAGATCAAGAGCATGATCACCGCGTTCGGATGCGGCATACACGACGATTTCGATGAAAGCAAACTGCGCTACGACCGCATCATCTGCATGACGGATGCCGATGTCGACGGGAGTCATATCCGTATTTTGCTGCTTACTTTCTTCTTCCGCTTTATGCGTCCGCTCATCGAAAACGGTCACGTTTATGTTGCGCAGCCTCCGCTGTACAAGGCTACGCGCGGCAAGGAAGAAAAGTATATGTATTCGGACGCGGAATTGGAAGAATACCGCAGCGCCAACCCCGGCAAATTCGATTTGCAGCGGTATAAAGGTTTGGGCGAGATGAACAGCGAACAGCTTTGGGATACGACGATGAATCCCGCCACGCGCACGTTGCTCCGCGTCAATATGAAAGACGCGGTAGAGGCTGACGAGATGTTCTCCCTGCTTATGGGCGAAAAACCCGAACTGCGCCGCCAATTTATAGAAGAGAACGCAAAGTTAGTCGCAGAATTGGATATTTGAGGTTGAAACATGGCGAAAAAAGAAACGAGTCCGGAACTTACCGAGGAGTTTAAAAAAACCCTCGCAATGACAAATATGATCGACGTCGAAGTGGACGACGAGCTGAAAAAATCCTTCATCGCCTATGCGATGGCGGTCAATGTCAGCCGTGCGATCCCGGACGTTCGCGACGGATTAAAGCCGGTGCATCGGCGCATTTTGTATTCCATGCATGAGATGGGGCTGTACAACGACAAGGCGTACCGAAAATGCGCCCGTATCGTCGGTGATGTTTTGGGTAAATATCACCCGCACGGCGATTCTGCGGTGTATGATGCCTTGGTCCGCTTGGCGCAGGATTTTACCATCAATTTCCCGCTCGTAGACGGGCACGGAAACTTCGGCTCCGTTGACGGTGACCCGCCCGCGGCAATGCGTTATACCGAGGCGAGAATGTCTAAATTGGCGGCGGAGATGCTGCGCGATCTGGATAAAGAGACGGTCGATTATTATCCCACGTTCGACGATACGGGCATGCAGCCCTGCGTGTTGCCCGCGCGCTTTCCTAATCTGCTCGTAAACGGCAGCGACGGTATCGCGGTCGGCATGGCGACGAATATCCCTCCGCACAATCTGGCAGAAGTTATCGACGGCGTTATCGCCCAGATCGACAACCCCGAAATCACCATCGACGAGCTGATGGAACACATTCCCGCTCCCGATTTTCCGACGGGGGCTATCCTGATGGGCAGGGCGGGCATCAAGCGTGCCTACCGCACGGGGCGCGGCAATTATATCCTCCGCGCGAAATGCGAGATCGAAGATTATACTTCCGGCAATACGACGCGCACGCGCATCGTCGTCAGCGAGATCCCGTATCAGGTCAACAAGGCAAGGCTCATCGAAAATATTGCCGATCTCGTCAAGGACAAGAGAATAGAGGGGATTTCGGATATCCGCGAAGAATCTGACCGCGACGGTATGCGCATCGTCATCGAATTGCGTAAAGACGCGAACGCACAGGTCGTACTGAATCTGCTCTATAAGCATACGCAGCTGCAAACTTCCAACGGTATTATCCTTCTCGCATTGGTCGACGGGGAGCCGAAAGTACTTAACTTAAAAGAGTGCATTCATTACTATATCGAGCATCAAAAAGAGGTCATCGTCCGCCGTACCCGTTACGATTTGAACAAGGCGGAAGAACGCGCGCATATCGTCGCAGGCTTGGTCCTTGCTCTTGCCAATATAGACGAAGTTATCGCGATCATCAAGCAATCTGCCGATAAAAACGTTGCCTGCGAAAAATTGATGCAGGCTTTCGAGCTCACAGATAAACAGGCGAACGCGATCCTCGAAATGCGGTTGCAGCGGCTCACCTCCCTCGAAGTGGAAAAATTGCAGGAGGAACTCGCGCAGTTGGAGCGCACCATTGCAGATCTGAAGGATATCCTCGCCAATGAGCAACGCGTGTTCGATATCATCAAAACCGACTTGTGCGCGATCCGCGACGGATATCCGAGCGAGCGTAAAACGGAACTTTCCTACGATTACGGCGAGATCGACGTCGAAGATCTCATCGAGGAGGAGGAAGTCGTCATTTCGATGACGCATTCCGGGTACGTCAAGCGGCAGCCGGTTGCCGAGTATAAGGCGCAGCGCCGCGGCGGCATGGGCGTTACCGCGCATAAGCCGAAGGAGGAAGATTTCGTCGAAAAGCTGTTCATCAGCTCCACGCACGACAATATCCTTTTCTTTTCAAGTTACGGCAAAGTGTATTCCATCAAAGGGTACGAGATTCCGGAGGCGCAGCGCCAGGCGCGCGGCCGCGCGATCGTCAATCTGCTGCAAATCGAGCAGGATGAAAAGATCACAGCAGTCATCCCGTTGGCAAAAGATACCCAAGGATTCATTGCCATGGCAACGCGTAAGGGGCTCATCAAAAAGACCGCTCTGGAAGAATTTGCCAATATCCGCAAAGTCGGTAAGATCGCGATCAAGATCAATGAAGGCGACGAGCTGATCTCCGTGCAGTTTACGACGGGCAGCGACGAGCTGATTATTGCCTCCAAAGAGGGCAAATGTATCCGATTCAGCGAATCGGGCGTGCGTCCGATGGGGCGCGATACGCAGGGCGTGCGCGCGATGAGCCTCAACGAAGACGATTACCTCGTGGATATGCTCGTCGTTAAGCCCGATTGTCAGATACTTACCATTACGTCGAACGGCTACGGCAAGCGTTCGGATGTAGAGGATTACCGCCTGCAGGGGCGTGCCGGTAAGGGCATCAAAGCGGGCGTATTCAACGAAAAGACGGGGTACCTCGTCAATTTGAAGATCGTCAACGAAAACGAGGATGTGATGATCATTTCCAACAACGGCACAATCATCCGTATGCACGTTTCGGATATTTCGATGATCGGAAGGAATACGCAGGGCGTGCGCGTCATGCGGTTGAAAGATTCGGAGGTCGCTACCGTCGCGATCGCGCCCCGCGAGGAAGACGAAGATGGCGAAACGCAGAACGAGCCGACAGAGGCAGAAAATGCAGAAGCCGTACCCGAAGCAGCTTCCTCGGAGGAGCCGAACGGCAATATCGAAGAATAATCAAATCACCAATATTTTATTTTACGAAAATCACCGCAGCATCGCTGCGGTGATTTCTTATAGAGAGGATGAACTATATTATTAAGTGCAAGAAAGCAGAAACTTGTAAGGGTTGCCGGAAAGGATCAAAATATTGAATCTGATTACCATTCGTTTGGGAATGGCGGATTTTCTTCCCGCCACCAATCCTCATAATAGAGGGTATAATCGGATAAAATTCTATTCATGTCGACGCGTATATCCAATGCGGTTTGTTCCAAAAAAGCGGATACGAATGCGTCGCATTTTTCCTTTGTGATATCGCGAAGGAACGCGGCGCCGCGTTCAAGGATATCGGCAGGGCGGTTTTTGCATTGCGAAACGGCGTCTTCCAAGCGGCGATTGCAGGGAAAAAGGACGCGATTTTCCGCAAGGATGAGCCGATATACGCTATAAACGATTTCATGCGCCAGGTGGGCGCGCATATAGACGTTTGAATCGGGAACGCAATTCAAAAAATATACGCGGTTGAGCTCTAAATTTGCCTGAAAACAGCGTATCTTTTTCTCCCGTTCCCGTTCGGGATAGGCGGCGATTTTTTCGACGAGCCGGCCGATTTCCTCGTCGACAGAATAGACGACCTGCGCTTTTACATACGCATTGCGCGTGGGCTCGCTCGCGCGTTCCGCCGCATCTTCGAGCAGTGCCTTTGTTTTATATTTCACGTCAAAATAGCCGCCCTCATAAGTGCAATGTCCGACAATGATCTCTGTCATGCGGTCTTCCGCCTTTAACGCGGCAAATTTTTTGTCTGTAACGACGACGATCGCGTCGATATCCGAATCGGGGCGGGCGTTTCCCTTGACGACGGAACCGTCTAAAATGACGGCGATCACGCCCTCGGTATGCGCATAATATTCTTTCAATTTTTCGATAGAATCGGTATGGTGCTGATACATATTTTACCTCCGTTTTTGCAATTATAGCATATACGCGGGAATTGCGCAAGCGGGGAACAGTTTTTGCTCGGTTTTCCGTTTTTGTTTCCGTTGACAAGCTGTCCGCCTTGTATTATAATAATTGCAACTTGATGAGTAGAGATTAACGGGAGTAAATATGAAACAGCGCTTTAAGGTGACGGGCATGACGTGTGCCGCTTGTTCTGCAGGCATACAAAAGACCGTCGGAAAAATGAAAGGGGTGTATTCGGCGCAGGTCAGCCTGATGGGTGAGAGCATGGAGGTGGATTTCGACGAGGCCGCCGTCAATGCGGAGCAGATCATCGGAGCGGTCGAAGGGCTCGGTTACGGTGCAAGCATAGACGACGGGCTCGCGATGCCGGAGTGCCGAGCTTCCGCGGAGAAATCTTCCGCGCCCGATATGACAAAAAGTTTAAAACTACGCTTTTTGACCTCTTTATGCTTTTTAGTCCCGCTCCTGTATTTTACGATGGGGCATATGTTCGGCGCGCCGCTGCCGTGGTTTTGGGAGGAGCCTGTCAATTTTGCGCTCGTACAATTGGTTTTTACGACGCCCGTGCTGTTCATAAATTTTGCCTTTTTTAAGAGCGGAATAAAGGCGGCGATCAAGCGCGTTCCGAATATGGACACCTTGGTGAGCCTCGGTTCTGCGGCATCCTATCTGTATAGCCTGGTCGTCATGTTTATCATCGGCGTGTCCGACGGTGAACGGGCGATGGATCTGGCGATGAACAATCTGTTTTTTGAGTCCGCCGCGATGATCCTCACACTCGTTACTCTCGGCAAATGGCTGGAATCCCGTTCCAAAAAAAAGACGGGCGAAGAAGTGGAAAAGCTCTTGAAACTCGCCCCCGAAACGGTCACCGTCGAGAGAGACGGGGAGCAGGTTCTTATTCCCATGCGGGAGATGCGCGTGGGGGATATCGTCGTCGTCAAACAGGGGGACAGTATCCCCGCCGACGGGCAGATCGTTTTCGGCAGTTCGTTTATCGATAAATCTGCAATCACGGGAGAAAGCCTCCCCGTGGAGATCGGGGTGGGCGATTTCGTTACGAGCGCTACGGTCAACCGCGGGAATATCATCAAAGTCCGCGCGGAAAAGGTGGGAGAGGATACCGTTCTCTCGAAGATCGTAAAACTCGTTAAAAATGCGGGGGCTTCCAAAGCTCCCATTGAAAAAACGGTGGATAAGATCGCCGCCGTGTTTGTTCCGATCGTTTTGGCCATTGCGCTCGTCACGCTGATCGTATGGATAATCGTTGGCGCGGTCGGGGGCGATGTACAGATATCGCGCGCGCTGAATATGGCGATCAGCGTATTGGTCATCTCCTGCCCGTGTGCATTGGGGTTAGCGACGCCCGTGGCGGTTATGGCGGCTACGGGGCGCGGCGCCTCAATGGGGATTTTGTTCAAGGATGCGGAAACGCTGCAAAAGGCCTGCGGCATAAAAAACGTTTTGCTGGATAAAACCGCAACGCTCACCGAGGGCAAGCCGCGCGTGACAGACGTGGTTCCCTTCGGCGGATATGCGCGCGAGGAAATTTTGTCTCTTGCGGGAGGACTCGAACTCAATTCCAATCACCCGCTCGCAGAGTGTATCGTCGAACAGGCGCGGGCGGAAAAGATAGAATTTATGCAAGTGTCGGATTTTTCATACAAGAGCGGCGCGGGAGCCTCCGCCGTGTGTCCGAGCGGGATTTGCCGGATCGGCAATGCGAAACTGATGACGGAAAACGGCATAGACATTTCGCCCTGCGCATCCGTTGCGGAAAAATTATCCTCGGAGGGAAAAACGGTGCTGTATCTTTCCGTCGGGGATACGGTAGCGGCGCTCATAGCGGTTGCCGATACGCTCAAAGAGGGCAGCCGAGACGCCGTTGCGGAACTCATAGCGGCAGGGATACATCCGTCAATGCTGACGGGCGATGCGGCAGGAGCTGCAAAGGCGATCGCCGCCGAAGTGGGGATCTCCGACGTATATTCGGAAGTTCTGCCCGAAGATAAGCTGAACATAGTCATACAAAACAAAAAGACGGGCATGACGGCGATGGTCGGAGACGGCATCAACGATTCCCCCGCCTTGAAAGAGGCGGACGTGGGCGTTGCGATGGGCAACGGCACGGATATTGCCATCGATTCGGCGGATGTTGTGCTGGTCGGCGGCGATCTGCGCGCGTTGGGCAGCGCCGTCGGGCTGAGTAAAGCGACGGTGCGCAATATTCACGAAAATCTCTTTTGGGCGTTTATTTATAACGTGATCGGCATTCCGATCGCGGCGGGTGCCCTGTATGCGGTCGGGATCACGTTAAATCCCATGATCGGTGCGGCGGCAATGAGTTTAAGTTCGATCTTCGTAGTCGGAAACGCATTGCGGCTGATGCGTTTCCGCCCGAAGCATAAAGCGCAGATCTCTGCGGAAAACAAGATAAAAGGAGATGAAAGGATGAAAAAGATTTTGATGATCGACGGAATGAGCTGCGGGCATTGCAGCGCCCGCGTTGAGAACGCGCTCAACGCCATCGAAGGGGTGCACGCAACGGTGGAGCTGAAAAAGAAACGCGCCGTTGTCGAAACGGAAGTTGCGGACGACGTTCTCATAAAGGCAGTCGAAAACGCCGGCTATAAGGTCGTAAAAATCAAAGAGTAAAGGAACAGCCGCACCAAATTTCGGTGCGGCTGTTCCTTTGCGTTCAGTTGTTGCAGCAACAGTTATTGTTGCAGCCGTTATTGCAGCTATTATTGTTTGCCGCATTTAAAAAAGAAAAATTTCGGCAGCCGATCAGTCCGAGAAAACAGAGCAGTTCACAGTTGCTGAAACAGCCGCTGCGCTTGAGTAAGTACAAGAGTGCCAACCACAAAATACAATCTTGATCCAACGGAATACCTCCTTTCCGACAAAATTATCCAAAAGAACAAACAAAGCGTCAAACGTTGCAATATGCACATATTGACATATCAGCGCTCATGTTTTACAATGAATATATACAGTATTTCATATATTTGCGCGGCGCGCAAGGGGAGGCGGATATGGAACCGGATACGCTTTTATTGGACAGACGTACGCAATCTTTGGTGGAAAATTATGTGCCCGAAGGAGAGATTTTGGAGGGGATCGTCAATTTTTTTTCGGTCTTTGCGGACAGTACGCGCGTCCGCATCCTCTCCGCATTGGCAATTACCGAAATGTGCGTTACAGATATCTCGCGCGTTCTCGATATCAACCAGACGACGGTATCGCATCAGCTGCGGTTTTTAAAAAATATCGGGATCGTAAAGTGCAGCCGATTCGGTAAAGTCATCTTTTACAGCCTGAAAAATGATACCGTGAACGATGTTTTGCTGAAAGGCGTTGAATTCTTGGGATATTGAAGAAAAAGAGCGGCGGGCAAGTTGCTCTTTTTTTATTGCAAAATGCGCCGAGGTATTGTATAATGTTAGAGAAAAAGTGCGTACACTTCTTTATTAACAGTATATGAACGAGTTGCAGGAAAAGTTAAAACTTTTGCCGGACGAGCCCGGCGTATATATCATGCTCGACAAGGACAAGAATGTCATCTATGTCGGCAAGGCGCGTATTTTGAAAAACCGCGTGCGGCAATATTTCCATTCGTCTTTGAAAACGGAAAAAGTTGCGGCGATGGTTTCCAATATCGCGGATTTTTACTATATCATCACCAAATCGGAGATCGATGCTCTTTCCCTTGAGAACAACCTGATCAAAAAGTATAAGCCGAAATACAATATTCGCTTAAAAGACGATAAAACGTATCCCTATATCAAAGTTTCCGTTTCGGAAACATATCCCGCATTTACGGTGTCGCGCAAATTGAAAAAGGGCAGCAAGTATTTCGGGCCGTATATGGGCGGAGTGCGCGTGCGTGACGTATTGGAGATCGTAAATATCGCTTTTGGGGTGCGTACCTGCACCACGGCGATCGGCGCCGCGCCAAAAAAGCCTTGCTTAAATTATCATATCCATCGCTGTCCTGCACCCTGTGCGCATCTGATTTCTGCCGAGGAATACGGCGATCGCGTAAAGGCGGCCATGCGTTTTTTGGACGGGGACGATGCGGGCGTGGAAAAATTGCTGCGCGAAAAGATGGAGAATTTTGCGGAGGCGGAAGAGTTTGAACTCGCGATCGACTGCCGCAATAAGCTGGATATGCTCTCCAAAATTGCGCTCAAACGGATAACGGCGCTCAACCGGGATATCAATACAGACGTCGTAGCCTATGTCAGCAACAATATGTATGCGGCTGTCAATATTTTGATCACCCGCCGCGGTATTATGCAGGGAGCTAGCACTTTTGCGTTGGAAAACGCGCAGACGGACGGGGAGGCGCTTACTTCTTTTTTGTCGCAATATTATTCGCGCCATCCAATACCCGACGAACTTATCGTGCAGGATTTTTGCGAAAGCGCGCTGTTGGAAGAATTTTTCCGTTTAACATATAATAAGAGCGTCAGTGTGCTCAGCCCTAAGCAGGGGGTGCGGCGGCAGCTCTTGGATATGGCGGAGAGCAACGCCTCCGAATATCTTGAAAAATCCATCGACAAGATACGCCACAAAGAGGATATGACGGTCAATGCCTGTAAACGTTTGCAGGAGGTGCTGCAACTTTCCCGCTATCCGCGCCGCATGGAATGCTACGATATTTCCAATATCAGCGGCGTCGATAAAGTCGGTTCGATGGTCGTATTCATCGACGGCGAGGCGGATCGGTCAAGTTACCGCCGCTTTCGCATAAAAACCGTAGAGGGCGCAAACGATTTTGCGAGTTTGCAGGAAGTGCTGACCCGCCGCTTGTCAAAGCTCGGAACGGCGGAAGATGAAAATTTCCCTAAACCCGATCTCGTCATTATTGACGGCGGCAAGGGGCAGCTTTCGGCAGTAAAGGAGATATTCGACCGAATGGGAATAGAGGGTATCGACCTGATTTCCCTTGCAAAGCGAGAGGAAGAGATCTTTACTTTGGGCAGCAAGGAAAGTATTATCTTGGATAAGCGCGATTATTGTCTGCAAATGTTACAGCGTATCCGCGATGAGGCGCACCGCTTTGCCATTACTTTTTTCCGCAACATTCACAGCAAGCGCTCGCTTACGTCTGTGCTCACGGAGATACCGGGCGTGGGCAAGATCAAACGCCGCGCGCTCATCGAAAAATTCGGGACGATCGATCGCATCATGCGCGCGAGCATAAAAGAGCTTGCCGCGGTGGAGGGCATCGGTGAAAACCTTGCGGAAGCCATAAAAAAATACTTCGAGGAAGAACTATAACGTATGGGAATACAATATAAATTGATCGTTTCCGATTTTGACGGAACTCTCCGCCGCACGGAAGGCGGTATTTCGGAGGGGAATGTTCGGGCGATCACCGAATATGTTTCGGCGGGCGGTGTGTTTGCGCTCTGTACCGGGCGCATGATGTCGTCTATTCTGCCGTATGCCAAGCAGCTAGGGCTCAAAGGGTTGATCGCGGCGTATCAGGGTGCGATCATCGAGGATATCGAGAGCGGAAAATATGTGCGTGACGAGCGGATCACCAATCGGGCGGCAATCGAAATTTGCAGGGCATTGGAAGAAAAAAACTATCATATCCATGTCTATGAAGGGGACGCCTTTTATTCCAGCGAGAACGATGAATTTCTCTTTCTTTACGAGCAAATTTGCGGCGTAAAGGCGCAGGTCGCTCCGCGTTCAATATCCGTGACGGTGGAAGAAAAAGCGATCTGCCCGCATAAAATTTTGGTGATGTGCGCACCGCAGGAACGGGACGGCGTTTTTATATTCGTGCATGAGAGGTTCGGCAAAGATTTTTATGTGACAACAAGTTCAGAGTTTTTGGTAGAAATCGTTGTCAAAGGCTGCAATAAGGGCGGTGCGTTGGAATATCTCGCGCATCATTACAATATCCCGCTTTCGCAAACGGTTGCGATCGGAGATAATTTGAACGATCTGCCGATGATCGAAAAGGCGGGGCTGGGCGTCGCCGTGGAGAATGCGGAAACGCCGCTGAAAGAAGCCGCCGATTTTGTCACGCGCTCCTGCGATGAAGACGGAGTCGGCTATGTGATCCGTAAATTTGGTTTGGGGGAAGGTATATGAACGAACAGGAAACGGTATTGTTAGACAGTTTTTGCAACGATTTGGGGCTGGAAATCGTATTTGCCGGGCGGGGAAAAGTAACACTGTCTTCATACAGCGTAAACAGGCCGGGGCTGCAATTGGCAGGATTTTTCAAATATTTCGATTCTTCCCGTATATTGGTACTGGGCAATACCGAATATGAATTTTTGCGGGATCTCCCGCAGGAAACGCGCCGCGAACGCATTCAGAAATTACTTTCTTATCGCGATATACCGTGTATTATTCTCTCCCGCGATTTGCCCGTGTTGCAGGAGCTGATCGAGGAAGCGCGCCTCACCGGCTGCCCGATTTTGCGGACCGATCATGTGACCACGGCAGTCATGAACGATCTTTTCTTCTATTTAAATAAAAAACTCGCCCCGTCGACCACCCTGCACGGCGTACTGATGGATGTTTCGGGCGTGGGGATCCTGCTTACGGGGCACAGCGGCGTCGGAAAAAGCGAAACGGCGATGGAACTCATCAAGCGCGGGCATCGGCTGGTGGCGGATGACAGCGTTATTATAAAGCGGGTGTCTGATTCTTTGGTCGGAACTTCGCCCGAAATGATCCGCTATTTTATGGAGCTGCGCGGCATCGGTATCATCAATATCAAAAACATGTACGGCTCCGGTTCGATTTTGAATGAGAAGGATATTGAGCTTGTGATGGAGTTGGAAAATTGGGAGGAAGGGAAGGTATACGACCGTCTCGGAGAGGGTACCCTGTACGAAACGATACTTGGCGTAAAAGTAATGAAGCATGTTATTCCCGTCAAGCCTGGGCGAAATTTGTCCATCATCATCGAAGTTGCGGCGCGAAATTTCCGCTTAAAGAGTATGGGATACGATGCGGCACAGGAATTGATCGGCAGGACGATCGGGCGTTAAAAGCGCAACGCCCGATCACAACGGTAAAGACCGAGCCATAAAAAAATAGTTTCACTTTTTGAAAAGAGCGGCGGCACTGTATGTGCCGCCGCTCTTTTCTCCGTTAGGTATAGACAATGCGTCAAAATATTTTAAACAGGGCGGAAAATTTCCGTTTTGTTTCTATCCAAGGGGAATGGGCAATATAATAATTTCATGAAGAATCTATGGAAGCATGTGAAATTGCTCATACTATGTATACTGCCTATTGCTATCCTTTTGTTTGCCTGCTTGGCTGCTTATCCTGTGCTTACCGTACGAAGCGAAAAGGATGCGAAGGGTTACAGCGGTATTTTGCGCATCTGGCAGATCGACAACTTTGAGGGCGGCACAGGGTCGAGGTCTGCTTTTATAAACCGCGCAGCGCGCTCGTTTGAGGCGGTAAACGAAGGAACATTGATTCTCGTGACGGCACATACAGAGCAAAGCGCGGCAAGTTCGATTGCCAAAGGAAATATACCGGATATGATCTCTTTCGGAACAGGCGCAGATTTTGTGGGGGATATCGCGCAGCCGCTGCGGGGATATTCTTTCCCGTATGCGCAAATCGGAAAGGAAACCTACGCTTATCCTTGGTGCCGCGGCGGATATTTTCTTTTTGCTTCCGCCGAAGGAGATTTTTCCGATGTATCTGCACAAAACACAGTGATAGCTCAAACGAGCCTTTCCGAGGTAGCCGCCTATTATGCAGATATTTCGGGAGAGTGTACGTTTGAAAGCACGTTAAAGGCATATGTGAATTTTATCGGCGGGGAATATAAATATATGCTCGGCACACAGCGCGACATATATCGCCTGATTGCGCGCAATTTTTCCTTTCAGGCGAAAGCTCTCGGTCAATTTAGCGACCTTTGGCAATATATATCCGTTTGCACCGAGGATGCTTTGCGCTATGAAGCCTGCCTGCGATTTATTGCGCATCTATTATCGGAAGAAGTACAAAAAATGCTTCCGCAGATCGGCATGATGAGCGCTTTTTATTCGGTGTATGATTCTTCGCTTGCCGTTATGGCGGAAGCGGAGCAAATTCAGCCCGCACATTCGGTCAATGCGTTTATTTCCGCGCAGGCATTGGACGAATTGCATTCCAATGCACAACTCGCGCTGAAAGGCGACAAAAACGGCGCAAAAAATTTGGAAAATTATCTTATATAGAATTGTAAAAATCGGCAATTTGCTGTATAATATTGGAGAATAGAGGAATGGAAAAAAGATACAGTTATCTGCTCGATCGGCTGGCAGGGATGCCGTATGCCGCGCCCTTTTCTTTTCAGAAAAATACGACCGTCGGCATCGGCGGCGAGGCGCCGCTGGCACTGTATCCCGAAAGCGAAGATCGATTGACGGCGGTCCTTGGTGTTTTGAGCGAAACGCATATCCCGTATGTCATGTTGGGCCGAGGTTCCAATGTGCTTGTTTCAGACAGCGGATTTTCGGGGGTTGTCGTGAGCACTTCGCGCGTCGGACTTATCCGTACGCGGGGAGAGATCCTCTATGCCGAGTGCGGTGCAGGATTGGAAAAGGTTTTAGCAGTTGCCAAGCGGAACGGTTTGGGCGGGATATCCTTTCTCTGCGGCATTCCTGCTTCGGTCGGCGGGGCGCTCTATATGAATGCCGGCGTAAAAAGCGGCTATATCGGTGACAGGGTGCATTCCGTAACGGTTTTTTCAGCGGGTGAAAAGAAGGAATTTACAGCCGAAGAATGCGGGTTTTCCTATAAACATACGCGCTTTATGGAGGAGCCGTGCGTGATACTTTCTGCGCGGCTGCGTTTAGTGCGGTATTCTGCGGAAAAATCGGAAGCGGAATATGCCGAGTATAAACGCGCACGCGGGCATTTGCCGAAAGGGCGCAGTATGGGCTGTGTATTTAAAAATCCGCAAGGTTTTTCGGCGGGCTTGCTTTTGGAGCGTGCGGGGATGAAAGGCGAGTCGTGCGGCGGCGCAGTCGTTTCCGATAAACATGCGAATTTTATCATAAACCGCGGCGGGGCAACGGCGCAAGATGTTGTGAGCCTCATTAAACGGATGAAAAACAGAGTATTCTCCGAAACAGGGATCGAACTTATGGAGGAGATACGCTACATAGGAGATTTTTAGATGTTGCTTACGGGCGATTATCATACGCATACGGTGTACAGTCACGGCGGAGGTTTCAAGCACGGAAAGGGCACGGTTTTGGAAAATGTGATGCGCGCCAAGGAGATCGGATTGAAAGAAATTGCGATCACCGACCACGGTTTTGAGCAGATGGCTTGGGGGCTTAAATATAAAGAGTTTCCGCAGCTGATCAAGGACTGCCGTGCCGCCGCCGAGAAAACGGGCTTACATGTATATGTCGGAATGGAAGCAAACTTATGCGACGAAAACGGCCGCACCGATATGCCTGAAAAGGAATACGAAAATTTTGATATTTTCCTGATGGGGATCCACCGCTTTGTCAAGTTTTCCTCCTTTCGGGATTTGTGGAATATGCTTATCCGCAATTCCTTTCATATGGTTTTCAAAAATGTGCCCGAAAGTTTGATCCGATTCAATACGAATGCTCTTATCAACAGCATAAAGAAAAATCCGATCGACATAATCACGCACCTCAATTTTCAATGTTTTTGCGACGTTGTTGAGGTTGCGAAAGCGGCGAGAGACTATGGTACTTATATCGAACTGAATTCCAAAAAAATTCATTTGACCGACGAGGAACTCGCCAAAGTATGCGATACGGGCGTGCGGTTCGTCATCGATTCGGACGCGCATTCGCCCGATCGGGTGGGGGATACGAAGTTGGTTGAAAATATGCTCTCGCGCGTACCGATCCCGCGCGAAAGGATCGATAATATCGACGGGAAATTTCCGGCATTTCGGTTTAAAGAATACAAAGAGAAACATCTGTGAAAAACGGGATTCAAAACTTCACCGGCGAGATCAAGCGCGAAATTATGAAAGCGGGGTTCGACAACGCCTGTTGTAAAACGGCAGCGCTCTCCGCCTTTTTGCGTGCAACCGGCAGTATAGTGCGCCGCGCTGAGCAGATCGGCTTTGAATTTATTACGGAGAGCGAGGCCGTTGCCGAATTTTTCATCTCCCTGTTGGAAGAATTGTACGGCGCGGAATTGAAAATAGTGCAGGCTACGACGGATAATCGTAACGGGAAAGACAGGCTGGTCTTTCAATGCCTATCGGAAAAATCTCTCTATATCCTCACAGAACTTGGCATTGCGGAGAGGGTCGGCGAAGATTTTTCGCTGAATCTTACAATGGACAGATATCTTGTGGAAAATCAGTGTTGTAAGCTCGCCTATATAAAGGGGGCGTTTCTCGGCAGCGGCAGTTGTACGCTTCCCAAATTGGAAGATGCGCGATCCGGATACCACATGGAAGTTGTTTTTTACAATAAATTGCTTGCTGACGGGTACTGTGAACTTTTGGCTTTGTTCGATATACTCGCAAAGAGCGTCGAGAGAAAAGGGGCGCGAGTCATCTATTTGAAAAGTATCGGAAGCATTTCCGATTTTTTGAATCTGCTCGGCGCGTACAATTCTTTGGAAAAGCTGGACGATTTGGCTACCCGAAAAGATGAACGAAATCAGATCAATCGCGTGGCGAACTGTATGCAAAAAAATTTCGATAAGAGCGTTCTTGCATCGGTAAAACAAATACGCGCGATCGAGACGATCGAGAGTACGCTGGGTTTAGAAGAGTTGGATCCGGCTTTGCGGGAAACGGCGTTGGCGAGGCTTGCGGACAAGGAGGCGTCGCTGAAAGAATTGGCGGAACGCTTGCAGATTTCGAAAAGCTGTTTGAATCATCGGCTGCGTAAACTTGTAAAAATATCCGAGGAGCTTGAAGGAGAATAGGATGGAAAAAATGACTTTTGTTTACGGGAAGGATACCTACAATGCTTACGATGCGCAGCGCATCGTCTTTGAGGCTTGCAAGTATAAGAGCGAGATCATTTTTGCAGATGGCAGTAAGCGCGGCAATGCAAAGAGCATCATCGGCTTGTTATCTATGAAATTTTTGAAAGGAGACGAGTATACCCTCATGGCCGAGGGGCCCGACGCAAAAAAAGCGGTCAAGGCCTTGGCGGAATTCATTTCAAAATTATAAAGCTATTGTAAAATTCGGGTTGGCTTATCCGAGTGCAATATATACGGCGGAAAATATATGGCGGAATTTGTACATTTACACCTTCATACGGAATACAGCTTGTTGGACGGAGCTTGCAAGGTTGACGACCTCGTCGATCATTGCGTTAAAAACAATATCAAGGCGGTAGCGATCACAGATCACGGTAACATGTATGCGACGCTATATTTTGCCGAGCTCTGTAAAAAACATAATATTCAATCGATCATCGGCTGCGAAATGTATATGACGCAGGATTTGCATGTCAAAGACAATTCGGGCGACTTCGAACATTTGATTTTGCTTGCAAAAAATAAAAAAGGATACAAAAATCTCGTTAAATTGGATTCCGTCGCCTTTGTTGACGGATTCTATTACAAGCCGAGGATCGATTACAAATTGTTGCGCGAGCACAGCGAAGGGCTCGTGTGTCTTTCCGCATGTCTTGCGGGGCGTATTCCGAAATTGTTGCTCCGCGGCGATTATGAGGGCGCAAAAAAAACCGCCGTCGAGCTGAAAGAGATTTTCGGGGAAGATTTTTACATTGAGATTCAGGATCACGGGCTGGAAGAACAGCGCCGTATCCTGCCGCTATTGTTGCAGCTTGCCAAGGAGTTGGATATTCAGCCTGTCGCGACAAACGATGTGCATTATATCAATAAGGAAGATTGGGAAATGCAGGATGTACTTATGTGCATCCAAATGAAAAAGACGATCGACGATCCCAAGCGTATGAAATTTGAAACGCAGGAATTTTATATGAAATCCGCCGAGGAAATGGCGGCGCTCTTTTCCTACGTCCCGGAGGCGATCTCCAATACGCTGGTTATAGCGGAAAAATGCGCAGAGGAGCCGTGTTTTGATTTAAAGGATAACGGCGATCCGATCAAGGATAAATCTTTGATTCCGGGGTATACTCCCGAAGACGGTTCCGATCCCAAAGATTACCTAACCAAACTTACATGGGAGGGTTTGGAGCGGCGCTACGGCGAAATTACGGAGGAAGTCAAAAAAAGGGCGGATTACGAATTGGGGATAATCCTCGGCATGGGATTTGCGGAGTATTATCTCATTGTCATGGACTTTATACAGTGGTCGAAAAACAGGGGGATCCCCGTCGGACCGGGGCGCGGCAGCGGCGCAGCGAGCATCGTCGCCTATGCCATCGGTATCACCGATATCGACCCGCTCAAATATGATTTGTTCTTTGAACGCTTTTTAAATCCGGACCGCGTTACCATGCCGGATTTCGACGTCGATTTCTGTAATGAACGCCGCCCCGAAACCATCGAATATGTGCGGCAGAAATATCATCCGGAAAATGTGGCGCAGATCGTAACATTCGGTACTTTGGCGTCGAAAGCGGCGATTAAAGACGTTGGCAGAGTACTACGCGTGCCATATTCCGAAACAGATCGTGTTACAAAGATCATGGACGGGAAGTCTACGATCTCCGAACTGCTGGGGCGTAAAATTCCCGGATTGCAAAAAAAATTGGAAGATCCGTCCCTTCCCGAAGAAAAGCGCGAGGATGTGCGAAAGAGCCTCGACGAGCAGGAGAAAAAGAAGAACAACGAGTTTATTGAATTGTATCAATCGGACGAACAGCTGCACCGTGTCATCGATATGGCTTTGAAGCTGGAAGGCATGCCGCGCAACACATCAATGCATGCGGCCGGCGTGGTCATCTGCCGCAAGCCGATTGCGGAGGCCGTTCCGCTCTCGCGCAACGGCGAAGATATAACCACCCAATTTGACATGAAAGAGGTAGAATCCATCGGTATGTTGAAGATGGACTTCCTCGCTTTGACGACGCTGACCGATATCAAAAAAGCCTGTGACTATATTTTGGAGGACACGGGCACGGTCATCGATTGGGATAAAATCGGGTACGAAAACAAAGAGGCGTACGGGCTGATTTCCGAAGGCGATACCGACGCCGTGTTCCAGCTCGAACAAGGCGGAATGAAACGCTTCATGAAGGATTTAAAACCCGACTGCTTGGAGGACATCATCGCGGGCGTTGCCTTGTATCGTCCCGGACCGATGGCGTATATCCCCACGTATATCGCAAACAAACTCAACCCCGGCCAAGTCAAATACGACACGCCTCTTTTGGAACATATCCTGAAAGTTACGTACGGCGTCATTATTTATCAGGAGCAGGTCATGCAGATCTTTCAGGATCTTGCGGGCTTTTCGCTCGGACAGGCTGATCTTGTCCGCCGCGCCATGGGTAAAAAGAACAAGGCGGAATTGATGGCGCAAAAGGATAAATTCATTTTCGGCAATATCGAGCAGGGCGGGAATATCGAAGGCGCTGTTGCGCGCGGTGTGCCTAAGGAAGTCGCGGAGAAGATTTTCGGCGATATGGAAAGTTTTGCGAGCTACGCATTCAATAAGGCGCACGCGACTTGTTATGCAGTTCTCGCGTATCGCACGGCATACCTGAAACGCTTTTATCCGAAAGAATTTTTGGCAGCGATCTTAAACAACAGAATTGAAAAAATTGACGAAGTATCCAAATATATCGTCTATCTGAAAGAGAAAAATTTTCTCGTATTGCAGCCGGATGTAAATAAAAGCAAGGCGTATTTTTCCGTGCAGGGCGAGGGCGTCCGCTTCGGGCTGAGTGCGCTTAAAGGTGTCGGCGTAGGTGCAACCCAGTCTATCATCGACGAGCGCGAAGAAAACGGCGATTTCAAAAGTTTTCCCGATTTTGTATATCGCTGCGCCCCCTTTCTCAATAAACGCATGCTGGAAGGGCTGATTTGTGCGGGGGCATTCGATTGTTTCGGGGTGAACCGTGCGCAATTGCTGGCGGTTTACGACAGTGTTCTCGACCGTGCCAATAAGATCGCAAAACAAAAGCAGAGTATGCAAATGAGTTTGTTTGGCGACATTATTGAGGATAATGTTGAGGATATTAAATATCCTGCCATATCCGAGATGGAAATGAGCGAAAAACTGTCAAAGGAAAAACAAGTGCTCGGCGTATATGTCAGCGGGCACCCGTTTGAGAAGTATGTCTCTTCCTTTAAAGATTGCTCATTCAACTGCCTGATGCTTCAAAATTATGAAGAGGATGAGGACGGGCACAGAACGTATCCCGATTTAACGGACGGCGCGCCCGTAACGATGGGCGGCATTATCGGCTCGTATAAGCGTATCAATACGCGATCGGGGTCGACAATGGCGTTTATTTCGGTAGAAGATTTATACGGCAATATCGAATGTGTGGCCTTTCCAAACGTGTTCGATCGTATAAAAAGCGTTGTTGCCGCCGATAAGATCGTACGCCTTTCGGGGAAAATTCAATTGGATGAAGAAAAGTCTCCCGTTATCATTTTGGATAAGATGCAGGAGTACTCCGAAACAGGCGCCGCGGAGGAAGCTCCGTCGGCAGAAAGCAAGCCGCGCAAGCGCCAAGAGCACGCGCTATGGCTGAATGCAAGCGCTTTATCCGAAGAAGAATTCGATGATTTTACATCCCTGTTTGCGCATTATATGAACGGCAACACGACAGTGAAAATAAAGCGCGGAGGGAAATTGTTCAAAATGAGCAATATCAACTATTGCCGCGGGTTGCGCGACGAGCTGTATCTGTATTTGGACGACAGCGATATAGTTCAGGTATAAAATTCGAAAAACAGACAAAAAATGTTAAAATTTTTAATAAATGCAGTACTGTAAATGCCCCGTATAAAATTTACTTTTAATTTTTGCTTTTATTTGCTATAATAAAAGCGATAACATATCTCTTTGGTTTAACGGTGTTATCGGAGGTTAAAAGGATGAAAAGAATAGGCGTTTTAACGAGCGGTGGCGATGCTCCCGGCATGAATGCCTGTATTCGTGCGGTTGTGCGTACTGCTAAATATTTTGGCATGGAGATTTACGGGATCAAGCAGGGGTATGCCGGGCTTATTACCGACGATATGGTGCCGATGGAAATGCGCAGCGTTTCCGATATCGTACAGCGAGGCGGTACGATTTTGCGCACGGCGCGCTGTGTAGAAATGTATACGGTCGAGGGGCAAAAGCAGGCCGTAAAAACATTGAATGATCATGGTATCGAAGGGCTTGTGGTAATCGGCGGTGACGGTTCGTTCAAAGGCGCGAAGTGCCTCAGTGACGAGTATGGCATACCTACCATCGGCATTCCGGGAACGATCGATAACGATTTGGAGTATACCGACTACACGTTGGGCTTTGATACGGCTGTCAATACTTGCCTCGATATCATCAATAAATTGCGCGACACCATGACTTCGCACGAGCGTATCAGCGTTGTGGAGGTAATGGGCCGCCGTTGCGGCGACATCGCGCTCTATTCGGGAATTGCGAGCGGTGCGGAAATTATCATCGTGCCTGAAATCGCATACGATATGGAAGATGTGGTGCGCCGCATCAATCGCAGCCGCGCAAACGGAAAGCATTCTAACATCATTGTTTTGGCGGAAGGCGTTTCTACTGCGGATGAGTTTTCCAAACGCTTGCAATCGATGACGACATATTCCGTTCGCGGAACGACGATCGGACACGTTCAGCGCGGCGGTTCGCCTTCCATGGCTGACAGGATGCTCGCGGCGCAATTCGGCAACAAGGCTGTCCGCTTGCTTAAAGACGGTATCGGCAATCGTGTGGTCGGCATTCATAAGAATGAAATCATCGATATGGATATTATTGAGGCCGTCAGCATGAAAAAGAAATTCAATTATGAACTCTATGAAACGCTGCAAATGATATCCATGTAGTCCGGCGAGCAGAGAATTGGTAATATCGGCTTGACCGAATATACTGAGCGATCATATTGTGAATAAACACCACTCGCATGGCGAGTGGTGTCATCATTTTTTCGGAGTGATTATTATGATACGAAACGGCGCGTTTCAATGTAATAACTCCATCTTTGGGTGCTGATTTCTTCGATCACGGCGTAATCGCTTGCCGTATGCAGTATATAATTTTCTCCTAAATACATTGCAACGTGGCCGATCCGTTCCGTGCCGGTTTTGTTATAGCGCTGAGCGTTTGTAAAGAATATTAAATCGCCGCGCGCAATATCGCTCTTTGCGACATGAGCTCCTTGTTTTACTTGGGTGCGTGTCGTCATGTTCAGGTTTACGTCTGCGCCGTAATAGTAAATGTACTGCATAAGCGACGAGCAATCGTATTTTGTTGCGTTAAATCCGCTGATCAATCTTCCTGCACCGTCATGCAGACGTGTCGCTCCGTAAACATAGGGGAAGCCCAGCAGACGGAGCCCTTCATCGATCACCTTTTCGATCACGGTATTTGCGTGCATATCCATTTCAAATAGTTCGGTGTAGGATGCGCTCGCGCTTATGTAGGCAGTTTTATTTTTGTAAACGGTTTTATACCAACTGCCTTCTTTACTGATAAATGTTACCATATCGCCTTTGTCCAAATATCCGACCGAAGAGTAATTCGTTCCTGGACCGCTGCGTACATTCAATCCGTTTGCTTTTGCGCGTACGTATACCGCTTTGGGTTCGGGTATGATTTCAGGTTCCGATTCAGTATCTTCTTCGTGCGGCGGCAGGGAAGGCAATTCCTCAGGTTTAGACGGAATATCGGGTGTAGTAGGTGTATTCGTATCAGGTTGACTGTTTTCAGGATCGTCGGGTAAAGGATTTACGGCTACTGCATTGTTTTTTACCACCAACGGCGCAACGCATATTGCCATATAGGAGAGCAACAGTGTTGCCGACAAAAAGACCGTAATTACTTGTGCTGCAATTTTTCTCATATTTGTTTCCTCCGTGTACTATAATACTAAAAAATATACAAAAAAGCAATGCAAAAATTTTGGTAACCGAGGAATTTGAATCCAAGCGAAGTACTATGACACGCATAAATAATAATTACACAGGAGAAAGATATGATTTCTGCCTTGATTATACTGTTTTGTATTCTATTGGCGTTTTTTCTGATTATGTTCGTACTTTCATTAAAAGTACAATTTAGTATCTATAATAAGAGATATGACGGCAATAAAAATTTACGATATTTTTCCGCGGGAGATTTTCAGGGTTTGCTTGCGGAATCTATTGAATTTTCATCCGATAAAGGACAAACTTTGCGTGGATATTTGTACCGGGATGCGAATACAAAATCGCCGAAAGCCTTGATAATTTTTTCACATGGTTATGGCGCAGGACATACTGCTTATACTACGGAATTGAATTATTTTGTCCGGGCTGGTTTTTGGGTGTTGGCTTATGACGGAACGGGCTGTGTTTTGAGTGAAGGGAGGAATTTGAAGGGGTTCGATCAGGGTGTGATTGACTTACGTTACGCGATCCGCTATGTAAACAAAGAGCCGCGTTTTGCACCCCTGAAAAAAATATTGGTTGGCCATTCTTGGGGCGGTTTTTCTGTAATGAATGCAGTCGGAGAAGACGGGATCGGCGGGGCTGTTGCTATTTGTGGGTTTATTTCTGGCGCTAAAGTTTTGGCTCAAAACTCTATCGGCAGGAAGATACCGGCCTTGACTTTTGCCGTAGAATGGTTTTTAAAATTGTTTGCCCGCATCAGCTTTGGAAAAAATGCAAATCAAAACAGTATTCGTTCATTGCAAGCGACGGAAAAACCGATTTTCTTGCTTTACGGATCAGAAGATAGAACGGTTAGTTTTCCGAAAAACGGAGAGGTAATGAAGAAAACTTTTCAATCTTCGGATCATGTAAAAATATTAATTTGTAAAGGAAAGGCGCATAATCCGTATTTGTCTATGTCGGCAGAAAAAACGATGAAGGAAACATTTTCTCAAATTGCAAAAATGAAGAAAAAAGATTCGGTTGCAGCAAAAATTTTGTATGAGGCGATCGACTACTCAAAAATAACCGAAGAGGATCCGGAAATAATGAGGGAAATAGTTTCATTTATTGACGGCGTTATTCAGAAGAAATAAAAATTCCTGAATATTTCATAGGAGGCTATAAGAAATGGAATTAAATGTTTTGCAAAAAATGCTTGACGAAGATAAGTGGTATGAGAGCGAGCGGGCGCACCGAGATGTTTGCGGTGAATTTCCTTATTGTGTGCGGTGCGACAGAAAACAATCTTTTCCTTGTGCGCTTGCCTATACAAAGTTTTACGCAAAAGAAGATCGTGCCGATTTCAATAAAAATATCGATACGGCTTTTAAAGAGCGGAGTGAAAGACTGTAAGAGGAGCGGGCTGTTTTTTTTGAAACGGCCTGCTCCTATAATTTCTCGATAAATTTTGTAAAGGCGAATAAAATTTAATTGACTAATTAGTTATTTTTTTATATAATAATATAGCTGTTGTAAAGTGAGATGTAATTAATTTTGCTTTATCTGTTTATTAAATATAGAATGCTGATATGGCTCAGTAGGTAGAGCACGTCCTTGGTAAGGAATATTGGGGCGAAAAACGGGGTACGCCGAACCCCCTCAAAATTCGGCAAAAACTTCATTCGCTGTTATGGCTCAGTAGGTAGAGCACGTCCTTGGTAAGGACGAGGTCGCGGGTTCAAATCCCGCTAACAGCTCCACATAAAAATGCACAAATCGTAACGATTTGTGCATTTTTTCTATTGTTTTATGCGTTTTCAGAATATTTATGCAGACGCGAAAAAGCTATAAAATTAAATGGTAGTAAAAATTTGCAAAATGGTGGTAAATTCGCAGACGAAATTTTTGGTGTTTTCGCCGAAAAATATTCTTTCCGAAAAAACTGTCCGAATCGACCGAAAACTGCCTGTTTCTGCCCCAATGGTAGTAAAATGGTAGTAAATCAATTGCGCCCTTTTAGTTAACTCTTTACGAAAAATCGGTTGCATTTTTTTAAGCTTCCCATTCAAGTATTCAAGGTGTTGTTTGCGCAAGCCTTGAAAAAGAGCGAAAATCTTACGGGGTTATGCTTTTTTGACAAAATTTTGAAAAGTGTGATTTTATATGCGCAATTTTATTTGAAAAGTGTAGATTTTGGCATACTTATTCCGTATCGTTTTTATAAACAATATGACGATATTGCTATCCTCAAAGAATATTACGGCGGAATGCGCCGCTATGCGGAATTTATTATCGGGCGCATGGGCAGGAAAACACTTCTTTCAAAGCCGTTGCACTTAAAGCATAAATACCGCAAATATGCAATCAATTGCGGGCAGGCTTACGGCGAATGGGCGGAACCCGCCGACGTTCATCCGATGCACTGGACGGATATGATTTTGCCCAAGCCGGAAGTCGCCACGGCATACGCGAGCTGGATGATGAAGTTAATGTCGGAGATCGCAGGCATGCTCGGCAAACGGGAGGACGAAAAGAGGTATGCTTTCTATGCCGGAAAGACGAAAGAGGCATATCGCGCGATTCGTCAGACCGCGGAGTATCCGCTCGATACCGACCGTCAGACGATGCTCGTCCGTCCGCTCTATCTTGATTTATTGGACGAAAGGCAAACAAAGTATGCCAAGGAACATCTTATCAAGGCAATGGGAAATTATGGCTGGCGCGTCGGCACGGGTTTCTTATCGACGCCGCTTATTCTGGATGTTCTAGCAGATATCGACGTCGAATACGCGTATAAACTTTTGGAAAATGAAGAGATGCCCGGATGGTTGTTCATGCCGAAAATCGGCGCTACGACTATTTGGGAAAGCTGGGAGGGGACGCAGGCGCAGGGCGGTATCGCTTCGCTCGACCACTATTCAAAAGGCGCAGTTTTGGAGTGGGTGTTTTCCAAAATGTGCGGGATAACCGTCGCGGGGGAAAATAAATTCCGCATTGCTCCTATGCCCGGCGGTCGGTTCTCCTTTGTTAAGACGACATATAAGAGTGTTTACGGCGAAGTGACGAGCGGTTGGGAAAAGACAGAAAGTGGTTGGAAATATTTTTTCTGCGTTCCCTCGAATACGATGGCGGAAGTCGTATTGCCCGACGGCAGAAAAAAGACGGTCGCAGCAGGGAGATATGTTTTCTGATAAGTGGGTAGCCCTTAAGGAAAAAGCGGCGGCCGATTTACGAATCGGCCGCCGCTTTTCTCAAAACTGTTGTTAAGAGCAACGGTTGAGAAATTGAATTTACTTTTTGTTACAGTTATAATTATAAAAGATCGCGAACAACGGGATGTTGAACATGTATACGCAAGGGAAGATCGCATAGATCATAAAGCTCAGAGAATTTTCGTTTGCCAAAGAAATGAGATATGCAACCAAACAAATAATGAGTATCAAATTAACGAAAACAATTAAACTCGCCGAAATATACGACTTTGATTGCGTCTTTCTGCTATTCTTGCCGTAACCGCGCAAGTACAGGAATAAGAATACGCCCAGCATGACGAAATCAATTACAAACGGAATCACTACATATGCCGTATTGGAATGGATGACGTTTTGCAGGCAGATATTCACGATTGATTCAGCCAATGCAATGATGAACACGTAAACGGCAGAAAGGAACAGAGCTTTTCCTTTATCAAAAGTATTTCCGACCGATTTTGCAACCGTTCTGTTGCGCGTGCCGTTCGTGGTCGTGATCCGCAATCCGTCGTTTTCCGCTTTTTCTTCTACGTCGTAAAATTCAATGCTGCTTGCGGGATTTCCTTGCCGAGGAGCAGGAGGTTCCGGGGCGGACGGGGGAGGCGTGGCAGGTTCGCGATAAGCGGGTGCCTGTTCATCTTCTAACGGGGGCTCATTTGACGGAGCGGCTTCTGCAACGAACATATCTTCTTCGTCGTGCGGTTTGATCGTATTGTCATATAAGCGGGACAGCAAAGATTTATAGTTGCGCTCGGCGGGGGACTTATTCGCGTAAAGCAAGTCAGAAGCATTTGCGTCAGTTTCCGGGTAAGGGTATTGTTCCGCTTCCGGGTTTTCCGCATATGGCTGCTGTTGGCTTTGTGCATACGCATCCTGCTGGTAGTAATTTTCGGGCGCTTCCTGTCGAGGATACATTTCCTGTTGCGGAGCGTACGCCTCAATATTTTGTTGATCGGAATACGCGCTTTGCGGCTCGTTGCCGAATACCGATTTATCAAAGGTACTGCGTTCTTCGCGATTGCGCTGCGCAACGTGTGTATAATAATAGTTGGTCGCGTCCGTATCTTCCCCGATCAAAACTTTGTAGTTTTCATGGATACGCTGTTTTTCCTCCTCCGTCAGCGGCGTTTCCTGTTTCGGCGCGATGGGGGATTCGGGAATAACGGGCGCAGACGAAGCGCTCGCGGCAGGACTTTCCGTATAAGAAGCTTCGCTGCGGCTCTGTTCTGCGTAAGAAGAACGAATCATTTGCTCACTATTTTCCGTTGTGACGGAATCTGCCGAGGCTGCTGCCTCGGCCGTAACAGACTCGTTCACAATTTCGTTTTGTACTTCCGTAGCTTCCGCTTGCGGAGTATCCGCAACGGAGGGATTTGTCGCCGTATCGGCATCAGCTTGGGCATCGGCCGCAATTGATTCTGCGGGCTTGTCCGCAGGTTCCTGCGGCTCCTCAAAACTTTCTTCGTCTTCGGTAAATTCCTCGTCCAATTCAATATCGTCCGACTCGTCGCCGCGCATAATGGGAACACGCGTCGTCGACTTTTTCAAAAGGTTGAAATCGACGGATGCGGCGGGAGGGGGATTGTTAAAATCATAATCCTTTTCAGATATTAAACTGTCGATGACCGTACGGGAATATTCCCATTCCGCTAAGTTTTGTTCGACGATCTTGCGCCCCTTATCGGTGATCTGAAAATACTTGCGTCTTCCCCCGTTGCTTACGCCTCCCCAATAGGAGGTAACGAAATCTTGGCTTTCCAGGCGTTTAAGCGCGCTGTACAGCGTAGGCTGTTTCAGAGAATATTGGCCCTTGCTCTTTTCTTCGATCTCATTGATGATTTCATATCCGTACTTATCCCCGTCGTATAAAGTACGCAGGATAATCGTGTTGATATGGCCGCGAATCAGGTCGCTGCTAATCGAGGAGGAGTTCCCGGAATTGTCTTTTTCATTATCACTCATATTTTGATTCATGACAGACCTCCTTCATTAAAAATATTATACTATCTTTGTCGAAATTTGTCAACATTAAAAACAAATATAACAAAAATCCGACGATTTTGCGTGGTAGTATGCCTGATATAAGAAAAGGAAACGTTTACAAAAAAAATATTTTCCCAAAGATTAGACAAACGGCGCGTTTTGTTGTAAAATTTATATAGCAACGAATAATGCGGAGAGGTCACGAATGGCAGTATTGAATTTGCTGGAACGGCAGTTTACCGTACGAAATTATGAAACGGATTTTAGGCAAAATTTAAAGCCGTCTGCAATTTTGGGATATTTTCAGGAGACCGCAGGAGATCATTCGGAAGAAATGGGGCTCGGTTTTGCCAAACTTGCGGAAAGCGGTTATTTTTGGGTCTTATCCAAAATGTACGTCGAGATAAAGGCCTTGCCGAAATTTCGGGACACCGTAACCGTTTCCACTTGGCCGCATGAACCGAATAAGGCAATCTATGAGCGAAGTTTTGAAATGCGTTCGGATTTGAACGACGTTCTCCTGCGCGCATTTTCCCGCTGGTGCATTTTAAGCGTGAAAAACGGACGGATAGTTCCTTGTTCGCAAATTGAACAACCGCAGATAGACTTTATCGACCATAAAAGCGTCGATTTTTCGGAGTGGAGGATCGATGCCCTGCGGGAAAAGGAGCGCCCCGCTTTCTCCTTAAAAATTGCAAATTCGGAATACGATTTAAACAATCATGTAAACAATATCAAGTACGCCGATTATATGATGAACTGCTTCTCGGTCGAGGAGTTAAGAATGAAAAATATCCGTTCTTTTCAGATTCATTATATAAAGCAGTCGCATGAGGGCGATGTTCTTGATTTTTATAAGGAAGAGCGGGATGGCGAGTATTATATCGAAGGGATTAAAAACGGAAGTGAATCGGTAATCGCGGCGAGGGTTCGTTTTGCATAATTTACAGTACAATCTGGTCCGTGCCAAGAGGACGACGATATCCGTTGTCGTAAGCGGCGGAAAAATTACGGTAAAGGCGCCGTACGGTGTGCCGGCAGAAACGATCGAAAATTTTTTGACGCAAAAGAAAAGCTGGATCGAAAAAAAGATTTCGGAACAGATGCGAGCATCCGATCTCTTTGCCTCGGTCAAAAACGGTTCCGCGCTTTTGGATGCGGGAACCGAAAAAACCGTGGTGTATAATTCTGCCAAAAACGAAGAACGAAACGGTGTGCTTTTTTTAAAGAACGAAAGGGCGATTCGTGCCTATTTTGAAAAGACGCGCGGGTGGCTGCTCGGTGAATGTCTGTACGAGTACGCAAGGCGGTTCAGCCGCCAACCGAGTTCGCTTTCTCTGTGCGACTTTAAGGCGAGGTGGGGCAGTTGTGATGCTGCGGGAAATATTAAACTGAATTGGCGGCTGATGATGCTGCCGCCGAATTTGCGCGATTATGTTTTGATTCACGAGCTTGCGCATTTAAAGGAAATGAATCATTCGGCGGCATTTTGGAAAGAAGTGCAAAAACTGTGCCCCGATTATCGGGAACGCCGAAAGGCTTTAAAAGATTATTCGTTCTTAACATTATTATATAGGCAAAAATAATATGCGGAGGATTGAAGTATGAAAGTTGATTTAAAACCGACTACGTTGCTGGCTCCTGTTCCGGTTGTGATGGTAGCTTGCGGAGATATGAACGAATCGGATATAATCACGGTTGCTTGGGCAGGCACGGTCAATTCGGAACCGCCTATGCTCTCCGTTTCCGTTCGCCGCAGCCGTCATTCTTTTGGGCTGATTCAAAAGAGCGGAGAATTTACCGTCAACTTGGTCGATGAAAGTCTGCTAAAAGTTTGCGACGGATGCGGAGTCGTTTCCGGCAGGGATGTAGACAAATTCAAAAAATTCGGTTTGACGAAACAGCCTTGCGAACATATCGAGGCGCCTGCAATCGCTGAGTGCGGCGTAAGTTTGGAATGCGTCGTCCGCGATACGGTGGAAATGCCGACGCACGTTATGTTTATTGCGGAAATCGTCGGCGCTACGGCGGACAAGCGCTGGCTGGAAAACGGCAAACTTCGTATTCCCGATTCGGCCCCCGTCGCGTATGTTCAAAACCGTTATGTCGCAACGGGCAAAACGATCGGCACTTACGGTTTTACCGCGCAGGAAACGCATAAATAAATATCCGCTGCATTGTTTTTTGCATAATTTTGTTTTATGCATGAATAAACGTAAAATATTGCATAATTATTCATTTTATTCAAAAAATAATGAATTATTTTGAATATTTAGAAAAATTATACCGTAAAACGCTTGACTTGCGGCGGCAATCTATGTATAATCATAGCAGTAAATCGCGAGGGTCAAATATCTATGGAAAAGAAAGAGATCAAAAAAGTTGTTTTGGCTTATTCGGGCGGCTTGGATACGTCCATTATTATCCCGTGGCTGAAAGAAAATTATAATAATTGCGAAGTGATCGCCGTTTCCGCGAATGTCGGGCAAGACAGCGAGTTGGACGGATTGGAGGAGAAAGCGATCAAGACCGGCGCATCTAAACTCTATATCGAGGATTTGCGCAAGGAATTTATCGAAGATTACATTTATCCCACGATGAAAGCCGGTGCGGTGTATGAGAATAAGTATCTGCTCGGAACCTCGTTTGCGCGGCCGATCATTGCAAAGAGGATCGTTGAAATTGCGAAAAAAGAAGGCGCTGACGCGATCTGCCACGGCTGCACGGGAAAGGGGAACGATCAGGTTCGTTTTGAGCTGACCATTAAGGCATTCGCTCCCGAAATGAAGATCATCGCACCGTGGAGGATTTGGGACATAAAGAGCCGCGACGAGGAGATCGATTATGCGGAAGCGCATAATATTCCCTTGAAGATAACGCGTGAAACAAACTATTCCAAGGATAAAAACCTGTGGCATCTTTCGCACGAAGGGCTCGATTTGGAAGATCCCGCGAACGAGCCGCAATACGACAAAATTTTGGAGATGGGCGTATCTCCCGAAAAAGCGCCCGATAAGGCGACCTATCTGACGCTCGGCTTTGAGAAGGGCGTGCCTGTTTCGCTCAACGGAAAGAAGATCGGTTCGGTGGAGCTTATCGAACAACTCAATAAAATCGGCGGCGAAAACGGCGTCGGCTTGGTCGATATGGTGGAAAACCGCTTGGTCGGCATGAAGAGCCGCGGCGTATACGAAACGCCGGGCGGCAGTATCCTGTATGCGGCGCATGAGTATTTGGAAATGCTGTGCCTGGATAAGGATACGCAGCACTTCAAGCAGCATATCGGTATCAAATTTGCGGAGCTCGTCTACAACGGCCAATGGTTCACGCCGCTGCGCGAAGCCCTGTCTGCATTCGTCGACAAAACGCAGGAAAACGTTACGGGCGAAGTAAAGCTGAAAGTGTACAAGGGCAATATAATTCTTGCAGGCATGAAGAGCGACCATTCGCTGTACAGCGAAGAAATTGCGACCTTCGGAGAGGAAGACGTATATAATCAATACGACGCCGAGGGATTTATCAATTTGTTCGGGCTGCCCATCAAGGTCCGCGCTCTGTTGGAGCAGAAAAAGTTAAAATAAATCAAACGTTGAAGGAAAAATATGACCTACCGTTTGCGGCGCCGATCCAGCGCCGCATAACGTATATTTTTCACAAGTAATTAAGGGCAATACAATGGTAAATGTTTTTATAGACGGCAAAGAGGGCACCACCGGACTGAAAATTTTTGAACGTTTGGGCGATAGGCAGGATATCTGCATTCATACGCTTCCGGAGGAGTTCCGCAAGGATGCGGATGCCCGAAGGGAGCAGATCAATGCGGCAGACATCGTTTTTCTCTGCCTGCCGGACACCGCGGCAAAAGAATCCGTTTCTCTTTGCGAAAACAATTCGGTGAAGATCATCGATGCTTCTACGGCGCATCGCACAAATCCTGAATGGGCATACGGCTTTCCCGAATTGTCTTTGGCTCATCGAAAAAAAGTTGAGAGTTCCAAGCGCGTTGCCGTTCCGGGTTGCCACGCGAGCGGTTTTATCTCCCTCGTGTACCCGCTCATTGCAGGGGGGATCGTATCGCCGGAATATCCCTTTGTCTGCCATTCGGTTACGGGATACAGCGGTGGCGGCAAAAAAATGATTTCCGAATACGAAGACAAAAATCGTTCGGCGGAACTCGATGCGCCCCGGCAATACGGGATATCGCAAAGCCATAAACATCTGCCTGAAATGAAGGCCGTTTGCGGTTTGCAGTTTGAGCCGATTTTTAATCCGATCGTGGCTGACTATTACAGCGGTATGTGCGTAACGCTCCCGCTGTACGGCAGGTTTTTGACAAAAAAAATGTCTGTAAATGACTTAAAAAGCTATTTTACAGAGTACTATGCGTCAAGTAATTTTGTTGATGTATCGCAAGAAGATACTGCGTATCTATCAGCAAATATACTTTCGGGCACGAATAAAATGCGCCTCTTTGTCGGCGGGAACGATGAACGCATTGTGCTCTCCTCGGTGTTTGATAATTTAGGGAAGGGAGCGTCGGGCGCGGCTGTACAGTGTATGAATATTATGCTCGGCCTGGATGAGCGCACAGGATTGCTTTGAGTATTGAAAATTTTTTGATTAATTTTTGACGTTTTTCAGAGGAACATAAAATGAAAAAGACAGAGGGCGGCGTTTGCGCGCCGATCGGGTTTAAGGCAAACGGAGTACATTGCGGTATCCGTAAAAATAAAACGAAGAGAGATCTTTCGCTGATCGTGAGCGATGTTCGCTGTGCGGCGGCGTGCGTATATACGCAAAACCTTGTAAAAGGTGCTCCTATCGCCGTTACGAAAAGCCATGTGGCGGACGGATATGCGCAGGCGATCGTTTGCAACAGCGGGAACGCAAACACCTGCAACGCGAACGGCATTGAGATCGCGGAGGGGATGTGTTCGCTGGTCTCTGAAAAGACCGGAATACCCGCGGCGGATGTCGTCGTCGCATCGACGGGCGTTATCGGCCAGCCGCTTTCGTTGGAACCCATCGCCGCCGGTATGGATGAGCTCGTGCGGGGCTTGGGCGATAACAGCCTGTATGCGGCGCAGGGCATCATGACGACGGATACCGTCGATAAACAGATCGCTTATACATTTACGTTGGGCGGAAAGGAATGCAGGATCGGCGCCATCGGCAAGGGCGTGGGGATGATCAATCCGAATATGGCGACCATGCTCATATTTATTACGACGGACGTTTCGATCTCTCCCGCCATGCTGCAAAAGGCGCTCTCTGCCGATGTAAAAGATTCGTTCAATATGGTAAGCGTCGACGGGGATACTTCCACAAACGATATGGTGTGCGTGCTTGCAAACGGGCTCGCCGGCAACGATACGATCGAGGAGAACGGAAAAGATTTTGTTACTTTCCGCAAAGCGCTCAATAAAGTTACGACCAACCTTTGCCGCCGCATCGCAAAGGACGGTGAAGGTGCCACAAAACTGCTCGAATGCAAGGTCGTGGGAGCAAAGAGCAAGAGCGCCGCAAAGTTGATCGCAAAATCGGTGATCAAATCGTCGTTGTTTAAGGCGGCGATGTTCGGCGCCGATGCGAATTGGGGCAGGGTGCTCTGCGCCATCGGCTACGCGGGTGCGGATGCGGATATCCATAAGATCGACGTCGACTTTAAGAGCAGGGAAGGCACTTTGGCCGTGTGCCGCGGCGGAAGCGGAATACCGTTCTCGGAGGAGGAAGCAAAGCGCATTCTCTCGCAGGACGAGATCGAAATTTTGATCAACATGAACGACCGCGGCGGCAAGGCGACCGCTTGGGGGTGTGACCTGACGTACGATTATGTCAAGATCAACGGAGATTACCGCACCTGATTTGCGGCGTAAAAGAAATTTAGAGGCGATAGAGAGATGGATACGGATAAGATAAACGATAAACAATACCGCGCTCAAGTGCTGATAGAGGCGCTCCCGTATATTCAGGATTACAACGGGAAGATCGTCGTCGTCAAATACGGCGGCAATGCCATGATCAACGAACAGTTAAAAATGTCAGTCATGCGCGACATCGTTCTGCTCAATTTGATCGGCGTGAAAGTCGTTCTCGTGCACGGGGGCGGGCCGGAAATTTCCGAGATGCTCAAAAAAATCGGCAAGGAATCGGTCTTTGTGGACGGGCTGCGCTATACAGATGAGGAAACAGCGGAAGTCGTGCGCATGGTGCTTGCGGGAAAGATCAATAAATCCCTCGTCAATTTGTTGGAGAGCATCGGCGGCAAGGCGCTCGGTTTATGCGGCATTGACGGGCATATGATGAAGTGCTGTAAAGCAGACGAAAAGCTCGGATATGTCGGCAAGATCACGGAAATGAATACGACGGTCATTACCGACGCGCTCGACGCCGGCTATATCCCCGTTGTTTCGACCGTCGGCTATGACGATGAGGGGCATATCTATAATGTAAATGCGGATACCGCTTCTGCTGTGATCGCCGGTGCGCTCGGCGCGACCAGCCTTATTTTGATGACGGACACGAAAGGGGTTTTGCGCAACAAGGACGATGAATCCAGCCTGATCGAAAAGATCGTTGTAAGCGATATCCCTTCTCTTGTCAAGCAGGGCATCATTTCCGGAGGGATGATACCGAAGATCGATTGCTGCCGTGAGGCGATCCGCCGCGGCGTTAAAAAAGTATTTATAATCGACGGAAGGGTAGAACATTCTATCCTCGTCGAAACGTTGTCCGACCAAGGTATCGGCACGATGTTTGTAAACGGAGACTGATCGCAGAATCGGTCTCTTTTCATGCGCGGCGAATTTTCGAAGGCTGTCTGTGCAAATGCCGCAGTCAAATATTTGCTTTCGCCGGCGTTTTATGATAGAATAGATAAAATAGGGTTACGCATATGAGTTTTGAAGATATCAAACAAAAGGATCAGCAGTACATAGAAAAAACATACAGCCGTTTTCAAACGGATATCTGCCGCGGCGAAGGCGCCGTGCTGTATTCGGAAAGCGGAAAAAAATATGTCGATTTCGGCAGCGGTATAGCGGTCAATTCCTTCGGTGTAAACGACGAGGTTTGGAAAAATGCGGTGATCGAGCAGCTGAACAAGGTCCAGCATGCGAGTAACCTCTATTATACGCAGCCGCAGACGGAACTTGCTGAAATGCTCTGCCTGCGCACGGGCGCAAAAAAGGTATTCTTTTCCAATTCCGGCGCCGAGGCGAACGAATGCGCCATAAAAGCTGCGCGCAAGTATTCTTTCGATAAATACGGGGAAGGGCGCTATCACATCGTTACGCTAAAAAATTCTTTCCACGGCCGCACCATGGCGACGCTTTCCGCCACAGGGCAGGAGGCGATGCACCGTTGCTTTGCGCCCATGTTGGACGGGTTTTCTTACGCCGAACCGACATTCCAGAGCGTGCGCGCGCAGTGCTCCGATAAGACCTGTGCGGTCATGCTGGAACTCGTACAGGGGGAGGGCGGCGTTCGTCCGTTGGATGCGGAACAGGTCAAAGCCATCGAAAAATTCTGCAAGAAAAACGACATTTTATTGATAATTGACGAGGTTCAGACAGGCAACGGGCGTACAGGAACACTGTATGCGTATGAACAATTCGGCATTGAGCCGGATATCATAACGACAGCCAAGGGGCTTGGGGGCGGATTGCCGCTCGGCGCGACCATGTTCTTCGGTAAGTGCGAAAATATCCTTTCGGCGGGCGATCACGGCTCCACGTTCGGCGGAAATCCCGTCGCATGCGCTGGGGCGTGCAGCATCTTGCGCCGCATCGATAAGGAGCTCTTGCTGGAAATACAGGGAAAGAGCGCCTATATGTTCACGCATTTGGGGCGCATCAAAAACGTGGTCGAAGTAACGGGCATGGGGTTGATGATCGGCCTGCTGACGACAAAGAGTTCGCGGGAAGTCGCTGAAAAGTGTTTGGCTCGCGGACTTATCGTGCTGACAGCGAAAGACCGCGTGCGCTTGCTGCCGCCGCTCATCATCAAAAAGGATGAGATCGATTTCGGTTTGAAAATTTTGAACGAGGTTATTTCCGAATGAAACATTTATTAAAGTTGGCGGACCTTTCGTCCGAAGAGATTTTTGGTATCTTAAATCTGGCGGATCAGCTGAAATACGAGCGTAAGAACAATATACCGCATCCGCACCTTGCCGGTAAAAAATTGGGTATGATTTTTACCAAATCTTCTACGCGTACGCGCGTGAGCTTCGAGGTGGGTATGACCGAACTCGGAGGAACGGCGCTTTTCCTTTCCGACCGCGATATTCAGCTTGGCCGAGGGGAGCCGATCAAAGATACCGTGCGCGTTCTTTCGCGCTATCTCGATGCGATCATGATCCGCACCTTTGCCCAGCAGGATGTGGAAGACCTTGCGAAATACGGTTCCATTCCCATCATCAACGGGCTCACCGATTATTGCCATCCCTGCCAGGTGCTCGCCGATCTTATGACTATCCGCGAGTATAAGGGCAGCTTGAAAGGGCTGAAACTTTGCTTTGTGGGAGACGGCAACAATATGGCGAATTCGCTCATAGTCGGCGGGATCAAGACGGGTATGGAAGTTTCGATCGCCTGCCCCGATACCTACCGCCCCGACGCAGAGATTATGAAGTGGGCGGCTGAAAACGGAAAGTTCTCGGTCACTTCCGATTTGAAAACTGCGGCGGAAAATGCCGACGTTCTCTATACTGACGTTTGGGCGTCGATGGGGCAGGAAGGGGAAAAGGCGGAAAGAGAAAAGGTCTTCAAAGGATATTGCATCGACAAAGAACTGCTTTCCGCCGCGAAACAGGATGCGATGGTCCTGCATTGCCTGCCTGCGCACCGCGGCGAAGAGATCACCGACGAGGTGTTTGAGTCGCACGCGGATGAGATTTTTGACGAGGCCGAGAACAGGCTCCACGCGCAGAAAGCGGTTCTGTGTAAGTTGTTGAAATAATTATAAACATCGAACGAGAAAATTTTTATAGAAAAGGACGGCATATGAAGGAAGAAAAAGTTTATCTGACCTTGCAAAACGGGCAGATATTTGAGGGCAAGCGGTTCGGCGCCAAGGGTGATGTGATCGGCGAACTTGTTTTTACGACAGGAATGACGGGGTACATCGAAACGCTGACAGATCCGAGTTACTTCGGGCAGATCGTCATTCAGACCTTTCCTTTGATCGGCAATTACGGCATGATCCCTGCCGATATGGAGAGCCGCAAACCGTATTTGACTGCGTATATCGTGCGCGAATATTGCGATGCTCCGTCCAATTTCCGCTGCGAAGGAAAGCTGGACGACTACCTGCGTGAAAATAACATCGTCGGTGTGTACGGGATCGATACCCGGCAACTTACAAAAACGGTGCGCGAAGCAGGCGTAATGAATGCCGTTATATCCACGCGCCCCGTTGCCGATATGGCCGCCATTCAAAAGTATGCTGTCCGCAATGCTGTGGCGAATGCTACCTGCGCCGAACCTATCCGTTATGGCGGAAAGAGCGGTAAAACGGTTGTCGTATGGGATTTCGGTGCGAAAGAAAATATCATCCGCGAGTTGGTAAAACGCGGATGCAGGGTGATCCGCGTTCCCGCCGGATATACGGCCGAACAGATTTTGGCTTTGCAGCCGGACGGTCTGATGCTTACCAACGGGCCCGGTGATCCCGCCGAAAATACGGAGATCATCGAAAACATCCGAAAACTTGCGGGCAAGCTGCCGATTTTCGGCATCTGCCTCGGGCATCAGCTCTTTGCGCTTGCTATGGGCGGCAAAACAAAGAAAATGAAATACGGGCACAGGGGCACAAACCAACCTGTTAAAAATTTAGAAACGGGCCGCGTCTATATTTCCAGCCAAAACCACGGATACGAGGTGATCAATGAGTCTGTGCAGGCGGTCGGCAAAATCAGTTTCGTCAACGCAAACGACAATACCTGCGAGGGCGTCGATTACGACGATCTGAATGCGTTTACCGTGCAATTCCACCCGGAGGCATGTTCCGGGCCTTTGGATGCGTCCTATCTTTTCGACCGCTTTATTTCCAACATGAAGAAAGGAGGCAAGCGCAATGCCTAAAAGAAACGATATAAAAAAGGTTCTCGTTATCGGTTCCGGCCCGATCGTTATCGGGCAGGCTGCGGAATTCGACTATGCCGGCGCGCAAGCGTGCCGCGTACTCAAAGATGCGGGAGTAAACGTTGTATTGTGCAATTCCAACCCTGCGACCATCATGACGGATAAAGCGCTTGCCGACGAGATTTATTTGGAACCGCTCACGCTTGAATCGATCAAGCGCATCATCATCAAGGAGCGGCCGGACAGTTTGCTCGCCTCCCTCGGCGGGCAGACGGGGCTTACCATCGGCTGCAAACTCGCCAAAGAGGGATTTTTGGATAAGTGGGGCGTCAAGCTCATCGGTACGAAGGTAGATGCCATCGACAGGGCGGAGGATCGCGAACTCTTTAAGGAGACAATGCAAAAGATCGGCCAGCCCGTCGTTCCCTCCGATATCGCGTATACGGTCGAGGAATGCGTCTCTGTCGCTGACCGGATCGGGTATCCCGTCATCATCCGCCCCGCGTTCACACTCGGCGGCGCAGGCGGCGGCGTTGCGTACAATGAAGAAGAACTGCGCACCATCTCGCACAACGGGTTGATGCTCTCGCCCATTACGCAGGTCCTCGTCGAAAAGTATATTTACGGCTGGAAAGAGATCGAGTTCGAAGTGTTGCGCGACGGGGCCGGAAATGTGTTGACTGTCTGCTCGATGGAAAATTTTGATCCCGTCGGCATTCACACGGGCGACTCCATCGTCATCGCGCCGGCAGTCACTTTGTCCGATAAAGAGTACCAAATGCTCCGCACGGCGTCTTTGGATATCATTTCCGAATTGCAGATCGAGGGCGGATGCAACTGCCAATTTGCGCTCAACCCCGATTCATTTGAATATTCTGTAATCGAGGTAAACCCCCGCGTGTCCCGTTCTTCGGCGCTTGCTTCCAAGGCGACCGGCTATCCGATCGCAAAAGTTGCCACGAAAATCGCGCTCGGATATACGCTCGACGAAATCAAAAATGACGTTACGGGTAAGACGTATGCTTGTTTTGAGCCTGCGCTCGACTACGTTGTCGTCAAACTTCCCAAATGGCCGTTCGACAAATTTCTGTATGCAAAACGCGAACTCGGTACCCGCATGAAGGCGACGGGCGAAGTTATGGCGATCGGCACCTCCTTTGAGATGGCGATCATGAAAGCGGTGCGCGGCGCTGAAATTTCTCTGTCCTCCCTCAACCTCGATAAGTATGAAGGAAAGGATTTGCGGGAAGAATTAAAGAAACTTTCCGACGAGCGGCTCTTTACCGTTTTTGCCGCATTAAAGGCGGGCGTTTCGATCGACGAAATTTTTGAGATCACAAAGATAGACCGTTGGTTCCTTTCCAAGCTCAACAATCTCGTCGAATACGAAAAATGTTTGAAAAGCGAAAAACTCACGCGCGCTCTGTATGAGGAAGGCAAACGCCTCGGATATCCCGATCACGAAATCGAAAAACTTTCGGGGCAGAAGATCCCGTACCACAGGAAAGCCGTCTATAAAATGGTCGATACCTGCGCCGCAGAATTTTCCGCGGAGACGCCGTACTTCTATTCGACGTATGACGAATACGCGCACGACGAAGCAACGCCGTTTATTGCGGAAAGCACGAAAAAACGCATCATCGTCATCGGTTCCGGCCCGATACGGATCGGGCAGGGCATCGAGTTCGATTATTCCTCCGTTCACTGCGTATGGACGCTCAAACAGCTCGGCTACGAAGTGATCATCATCAACAACAACCCCGAAACGGTTTCAACCGACTTCGATACGGCGGACAGACTATATTTTGAACCGCTTACGCCCGAAGACGTGCAAAACGTTATCGATAAGGAAAAGCCTTACGGCGTCGTGATCACGTTCGGCGGGCAGACGGCGATCAAACTTTGCAATTATCTGGACAAAAAAGGGGTGCGCATCCTCGGCACTTCGGCAGACAGTGTAGACATGGCGGAGGATCGCGAGCGGTTTGATGAATTGCTCGAAAAGTTCGGTATCAGCCGCCCGAAGGGGCTCACCGTCATGACGAAAGAGGAGGCGCTCGCGGCGGCAGATAAACTCGGCTATCCCGTTTTGCTGCGCCCGTCCTATGTTATCGGCGGGCAAAACATGACTATTGCGTTTACCGAGAGCGACATTTCCCGCTATATGGACGTCATCCTCGCGCAGCATATTGAAAACCCTGTCCTTTGCGATAAATATCTGATGGGGCAGGAGTTGGAGGTGGACGTCATCAGCGACGGAAAAGACGTACTCATCCCCGGTATCATGCAGCATATCGAGCGCGCCGGTGTTCACAGCGGCGATTCGATCGCCGTCTATCCGCCGTACAATTTGAGCGATATCATGCTGAACAAGATCATTGAATGTTCTACGCAGCTTGCGCTGTCGCTCAAAACGAAAGGACTCATCAACATACAGTTTTTGGTCTATCATAACGAACTGTACGTCATCGAAGTTAACCCGCGCGCTTCGCGCACGATACCGTATATCTCCAAGGTGACGGGCGTGCCGATGGTGGAGCTTGCGACCAAAATCATGGTCGGAGATAAACTGAAAAAACTCGGCTACGGAACGGGATTATACAAAACTTCTCCCTATGTTGCCGTTAAAGTTCCCGTATTCTCCTTTGAAAAGCTGAACGACGTCAATTCGCAGCTCGGTCCGGAAATGAAATCGACGGGCGAAGTGCTCGGCATCGGCAAAACGATCGAGGAAGCGCTGTTTAAAGGGCTTGTTTCCGCAGGATTTAAGCTTTGCCATCCGACGAAACAGCGGCAGGTCGGCGTATACTTTACGATCAATGACCAAGACAAATTCGAAATACTCGGCCTTGCGAAAAAATTCAGCGATTTAGGACTGAATATTTACGCGACAAAGGGAACGGCGGAAACGATCCGCACGCTCGGAATCGAGGTGACGACGGTTGACAGGCTGTCGCAGAGTGATGAAATATTCCGCTTGATGGATGACGGAAAGATCGATTATATCGTATATACCGGCAAAACGGATATGGATTCCATCAACGATTATATCCGCATGCACCATCATGCGATCTTGCTCGGCATTACGACGCTCACCTCCCTCGATACGGCGAATGCTTTGGCTGATATCATTGCCAGCCGCTTCAATGAAGATAATACCGAACTTGTCGACATCAATCATCTGCGCACGCAAAAGCTGAAATTGGATTTTGTCAAAATGCAGAGCTGCGGGAACGATTATATCTTTTTCGACAACATGGACGGCAAGATTACCTGCCCCGAATCGCTCGCGATCAATTTTGTTGACAGGCATTACGGTATCGGCGGCGACGGTATCACGCTGATCGAAAAATCCGACGTTGCAGATGCGAAAATGCGCATCTTCAATAAAGACGGCAGCGAGGGTGCGATGGCGGGCAACTCGATCCGCTGCGTTGCAAAGTATCTTTATGACAACGGATTTGTCAAGGAAAAAAATATTCGCATCGAAACGCTCAGCGGCGTGAAAAATTTGCAGTTGTATACTTTCAACGGCAAAGTCAGTTCGGTCAGCGTCGATATGGGCAAAGCCGTGCTGGACGGCAAATCGATCCCGTCCACATTAGAGGGGCACAAGATCGTCGGCCGCAATATCACCGTCGGAGGGCAGGACTATTCCGTAACGTTGGTCAATGTAGGAAATCCTCATTGCGTGGTTTTCTGCGATAAAGTCGATGCTGTTGATGTGGCGAATGTCGGGCCGCTGTTTGAATATGCGGAATATTTCCCCAGCCGAATCAATGCAGAGTTCGTCCGCGTTGTCAATGACAAAACGCTGAAAATGCGGGTATGGGAGCGCGGCAACGGAGAAACGCTCGCCTGCGGTACGGGTGCGGCGGCAAGTGTGGTTGCGGCGGTGCTGAACGGATATTGCAAACAAGATGAAGATATCACCGTAAAGGTGCGCGGCGGAGATCTGATCGTTCGCTATTGCAGCGACGGTACGGTCGTGCTGACGGGCAATGCGCGGCAGGTATTTGAAGGGACCGTTGAATATTAATTGGTGATGCTATGCAGGAAGTATTTTACGAAGAAAGCATTGGTATGCACGACGAAGGGCCGGCGAAACGTCGGTTTCGAATGTTTACCATTACGGGCGTTTTATGCATTATTTTTGCAATCTTTGCGTTCATGAATTTTATGTTTACGGACACAAGTTTGGATGGATATGTCGTCAGCCTGATAATTTGGGGCGTATTGTTTGCCATTATGGTCGTCGGCGCCATATTCCTGTTTATTAAAAGACATTCCTTTTATTTGAGCTATGACTATACGTTTGTTTCCGGAGAGCTTCGCATTTCAAAAGTGATTCATAACCGTAAACGCAAGCTGCTGTATCGCCTCAGCGATGATAAGTTGATCATGATCGGCCGCATCGAATCGGAAACATACAAAAAGTTAAAGGCTTCTCCCGACAGCAAGGAGGATATCCTTACGCCCAACGTCGAAGCGGAAGAAGGAAAAGAATTTTTCTATATTCAGGCGGCGACGAATGTCGGCAAGCGTATTCTCGTATTGGAATGCAGGCCGCAGATGATTTCGACCATTCTGCGCTTTACGAGAAGAAATATTTTGGAATCGGAATTCAACAGACGATGATTTATTTAGATAATGCGGCGACAACAAGGCCGAACAATTCGGCCGTACAAGCTGCGCTCAAATACGTTCAGGATGATTTTTTCAACCCCTCCGCGCTATATCGGGAGGGGTTTGCGGCGCATAAGGAGTTGGAAATTGCGAGAAAAAATGTTCTTTCGCTCATAGCCGACGCGGGGGATTTCGAATTGATCTTTACTGCGTCGGGAAGTGAAGCGGACAATCAAGCGTATTTTTCGTGCGCCTTGCGCGGCAATATTGTAACGACCGAAGGCGAGCATGCGGCCGGCTACAACAGCGCCAAGGAATTGGCCCGCCGCGGGTTCGAAGTCCGCTTTGCAAAATTGAACGCGGACGGCAGCGTAAACGCGGAGCATTTGCTTGAACTTATCGATGAAAATACCAGCTTTGTTTCCGTCATCCACGTCAATAATGAAACAGGAGCGATCAATCCCATTGCGGAACTTGCGCGCTGTGTCAAGCAAAATAATAAATCGACGATATTTCATAGCGACGGAGTACAGGCGTTCGGGAAAATACCGTTTACGCTGCCGCGTGAAATTGATTTATATACGGTCAGCGCGCATAAAATCGGCGGGGTACGCGGCGCTGCGGCATTGATCAAGCGTAAAAACATCCATATCCGTCCGCTGATATACGGAGGCGGGCAGGAAAACGGTCTGCGCAGCGGTACGGAAAACGTATTTGCGATCAAACAGTTTGAATTCGCGGCGATGGAGAAATATGCGGCTCTGAAAAAAGATTTTGAACGCATACGTTCGTACAATGAGAAGCTCCGCACAAATTTGCGAAAAGACTTGTTTGAAATACTGTCTTCATTGCAGGCGTCTCCGTATATAGTCAGCGTTTCCGCAAAAGGGCTGCGCGGTGAGGTGCTCATGCATATGCTTAACGATCGAGGATTAATTGTCGGAACAGGTTCTGCCTGCTCTTCCAAAAACAGATACAGCCGCGTTATGCTTGCGTGCGGGTTGAACGATAAACGTGCAGACGGCGTTTTGCGCATATCTTTTTCGCCGCAAAATACCGCGGAGGAGATCGACGAAGCGGTCGGTATAATGAACGCCTGCGCGGGCGAGTTATCGGAGAGGATGAGGTGAAAAGTGGAGAAAGTAATTATCGTTCGCTACTGTGAAATTCATTTGAAAGGAAAAAACCGCGGGTATTTTGAAAAAGTTTTTATGCAGAATATGGAAAAGGCTTTGAAGGGTATCCGCCACGAGATCCATAAGATGAGCGGCCGCTATCTCGTAGAAAATTTTGACGAGGATTGCACAGACAAAATATTGGTCAAATTATCGCGCGTTTTCGGTACGCATACGCTGAGTACAGCCTATAAAGTTCCCGCCGAATTGGAAACCATTTATGACACTGTTTTAAAAATTGCCCCTGAAAGCGGCACATTCAAAGTCGTTACGAACCGAGCGGACAAAACGTTTCCGCTCAATTCGATGCAGATGAACGGGGAGATCGGCGGCCGATTGCTGCGCGATAATCCGAATTTGCGCGTCGACGTGCATTCGCCGCAGGGAGAAATATGTATCGATATACGCCAAAACGGGGAAGCGTTAGTCTTCTGCGACCATATTATGGGGGCAGGTGGTATGCCCGTCGGAACAGCGGGAAAAGGGACTTTGCTTCTTTCGGGCGGGATAGACAGCCCCGTTGCCGGGCATATGATCGCCAAACGCGGCATGACGCTGCAATGCCTGCATTTCCATAGTTATCCTTATACGAATATGCAGGCAAGAGAAAAAGTAGAGCGCCTTGCAGAGATTTTGAGCGAATATACGGGCGGCCTGACCCTGCATGTGGTGAGCGTTACGCAGATTCAGGAAGCGATCCATAAGCATTGCCCCGAAGAAATGATGATTACGCTCTTGCGCCGTTTTATGATGCGCATTGCGGAAAAACTGAGTCTGCAAACGGGAGCACAGTGCATTATCACGGGGGAAAGCCTCGGACAAGTTGCCAGCCAAACGATCGAGGGGATGACGTCTTCCAATTCCGTCGTACAGCAAATGCCCGTCTTGCGCCCCTTGGTCGGTTTTGATAAAACGGAGATCATTGCAAGGGCTCGCGCCATCGGCACGTATGAAACGTCGATTTTGCCGTATGAAGACTGCTGCACCGTCTTTTTGCCGAAGCATCCTTTAATTCGTCCCAAAATGGATGACGTGCTGCGCGCCGAAAATAAACTGCAGGTTGATGAGCTGATCGAGGCGGCGTTTAATTCTTTAGAAACACTGCATTTATAAATATAAGTAAAAAGGAATCCGTCTTAAATTCAGGCAGATTCCTTTTTATAATCTTGCGAGCGTGGCTTCCTATTTCCACCAATTTTCGGGCGGTTTTATGGCGTGGTTTGCTTTTAAATAAACAGAGGGGAGCACGCATTTTTCTCCATAGTGCCGTTTACCGCTGTTATCGATATAATAAGGGGTTATCGAATAAATATATTTTGTTTTCGGAAGCACGCTTTTATCTTGGACCAATTTACGGAACGGTCCATCATAAATCGTTGTAATATTTCCATCATTTTCTCGTTTTATCAAATAATCATAGTACTCTGCCTCACATACTTCGATGCAAACGGTTGAGTTACTGCACCGAATTTCTGCCGTTACCTTCGGCAAAGAAAAAATATCGCTGTATTCCTGCGGCTGATTTTCTTCACGAAAAATATCGACGAAGGTATATTGATCCGGCTGATCATTTATGGCGAGGCGGACCGCGTGATCTTTTTCATAACTGATCCTGTCTAATCGGCACTCTGTTATTTTCGGACTTACGGAAAAATTGGATGGCATTTTGTTTGCATACAGCCGTTTATTCAACAGCATCGCATAGTGGCACGGCAGTCCGCCTCCCGTAATATCGGTCAGCGTATTGTCCGCATTTCCCATCCAAACGGCGGCTGTGTGATCGGCGGTATAGGTGACGGCCCATGCGTCGGTATTCCCGTTCTCATTGCCGCAGGTACCTGTTTTCGCGCAGATCTCAAACGGGAGCGAGGCGAGTTTTTTTGCCGTACCGTTTTTTGCGGCATACAGGAGCATATCGTTTAAAAGCGAAACCGTATCCTCGGAGAATACGCGCGTCGGCGCAAGCGATCTTTCATATAATAGATTTCCGTTTGCATCTTCAATTTTCCGTATAAAAGCGAGGGGCGCAAAATTTCCGGTATTGGCGATCGCGGCATAGGCCGCCGCTATTTCCCGTACCGTATATCCTTCGGTTATCCCGCCGAGTGCGAGTGATAAGTTTTTGTCTTGCGGGGAAATGGGCAGCCCCATGCGAAACAGGTACTCTTCGCTCGTATCGCAGCCGAGCATATTCAAAATTTTTACGGCGGGCACATTTAAACTCTCCGCCAATGCCTGCCGCACGGAGATATATCCCTTGTAAGCGTCTTTATAATTGGAAGGGGAATATTCTCCGAAATTTGTTTTTTCATCTAAAATAGGGGTGCACGGCGCAATCAAATTTTCTTCGAGTGCGGGCCCGTAAACCGCAAGCGGCTTGATTACGGAGCCTGGTTGGCGGCGTATATCCCCCTCCGTCGTATACCATGCGGCGATGCCGCGCGTAGCATTGTCGCAGAGCAAAATGCTTTTCCCGGAACGATCCGCGTCCGTCTTCAGATTTTCGGCATATTCTTGCATCCCTTTGTCCATATAGGTATAAACGCGCAAGCCGCGTAGCCGATACGGAGAATACAGCGGCAACGCCTCCAATTCCGCATATACGCCCGATAAATACGTTTTGGACGTTATGGAATTATCTTGCATTTCGGGCAAGGCAACTTTTTTTGCGCTCTCGTACTCGCTCTCGCTTATATAACCGAGAGTATGCATGCGTTTCAATACCGAATTTCGGGCATGCAGGCATTTTTCAGGATTGACGAAGGGGGAATAATTGTTGGGAGAGCGGATCAGCGTGGCGAGAGTGGCTGCCTCTGCCGGGCAAAGTTCGCTTGCGTCTTTCCCGAAATAGAAATCAGCCGCTCCGGCTATACCGTAACAGGCGTGCCCGAAATATATGGTGTTCAGGTACATCTCCATAATTTGATCTTTGGAGAACTTCTTTTCCAGCTGCTTTGTCAGTTTTATCTCTTTCAACTTTCGAGTGAGCGTTTTTTCGCTCGTCAGCTGCGTATTTTTAATGAGCTGCTGGCTGATGGTAGATGCACCCTGTTTAAACGTCCGCGCCTTGATGTTTTTGTACAGCGCGCGCGCCATTCCCTTATAGTCCAATCCATGGTGCGAATAAAAATTCTTATCTTCCGCGGAGACAAAAGCCTTGGGTACGCACTCCGGCAGGTTTTCGATGCGAACGCTCTTATTTGAACTCTTATAGGAAAAGTCCGCGATTTTTTCGTCGGCGGCATCATATACTTCGATACTGCTTTCGGTGAGGGCGAGCTTTGCCGAATCTAAATTGGTTCCCGCCGTCGATACAAAATAAAAGCATACGGCGGCCGCCGCGAACAGAAGAATAAGGCATAAGATAAAAACGATGATTTTTTTTAATACTTTCATGACAACAGACCTTTTTTACAGTATCTGAAAATTTGCGCAAATTATTTAATCTGCAACAAAGTTCAAAGGCTTGAAAAAAAACGCAAAAAAAGTTATAATGATTACCGGACAAAAATTTAGGATATGCGAATGGACAAAAAGTATTTTATAGTTACCTACGGTTGCCAGATGAATGTGCATGAGTCGGAAAAGATCGCGGGTATCCTGCAAGGGCGGGGGTACCGTGAGAGCTTGCAGGAGCAGGATGCGGATATCATCGTTTTTAACACCTGCTGCATCCGGGAAAACGCGGAAAATCATGCATATGGCAATATCGGCGCGTTGAAGAAATTGAAAAAAAACAAACCCTCTCTCATTATTGCTGTCGGAGGGTGTATGACGCAGCAGTTAGGCGCTGCGGAAAAATTGCGAAAAAAATTCCCGTTTGTCGATATTGTATTCGGCACACACAACCTCGAATCGCTCGGAGAACTCCTCGACCGCAAAATCAGCGGCAAAAAATCGGTCGTTGATATCTGGGGAAAAGAAGGGGAGATCCGCGAGGAGGATTACTCGTATCGCACAAGTTATCCCAACGCCTGGGTGAACATAATGTATGGCTGCAACAATTTTTGTTCCTATTGCATCGTCCCGTATGTGCGGGGCAGGGAACGCAGCCGTGCCCCCGAATATATCGTAAAGGAAGTTAACTCCTTGTTGGATAAGGGGTATAAAGAAATAACGCTGTTGGGGCAGAATGTAAACTCGTACGGCAGCGATACGGGCGGGGAATATTCGTTCCCGATGCTGCTGCGGAAGATCTGCGAAAGGGATGAGAAATTCCGCCTGCGCTTCATGACGAGCAATCCGAAAGATTTCGGAGAGGAACTCGTCCGCGCGGTTGCGGATTGCCCGCAAGTGTGCCATTTGATCCACCTGCCCGTGCAGGCGGGGTCCGATCGAATTCTTCACTTGATGAACCGCAAATACACGGCAGCGGAGTATCTGAAAAAAGTGGAGCTCTTGCATAAATATATCCCGGATTGTCAGCTTACCACGGATATCATGGTCGGTTTCCCCACTGAAACGGAAGAAGATTTCCAAGCAACGCTTTCGCTTGTAAAAGAGGCGGGGTTTTCAACCGCATTTACGTTCGTTTATTCGCGAAGAAGCGGCACGAAGGCGGCCGAAATGCAGGGGCAAATTCCCGAAGACGTACAAAAAGAGAGGATCATGCGCCTTGTAGAACTCGTCAACGCGCAGACGCGCGAAAAATCTGTTGCCTATCGCGGAAAGACGATCGAAATTTTGTGCGAGGATTACGACGCCAAAAAGAAATTGTATCTCGGCAGGGATGAGTACGGCCGCATGGGATATTTTCAAAGCGAGCGCAACCGCGTGGGGGAATTTGTTAAGCTGAAAATCAGCGAAACCTCCGGGGTTTCGCTGATGGGCGAACTTATCGAATAATACCCTTATTGCAAACAAAGGATGAGGTCAAGTATGAGCGGATTATCGCCAATGATGCGGCACTATTTAGAGATAAAAGATAAATATAAAGATTGTGTTGTTTTTTATCGTTTGGGCGACTTTTATGAAATGTTTTTTGACGACGCAATCGAGGTTTCGCAGCTGCTGGATCTGACGCTTACGGGCAGAGATTGCGGGTTAGACGAGCGCGCGCCGATGTGCGGCATACCGTTTCATGCGGCAGATACCTATATTGCAAAATTGGTCGCGCTCGGCAAAAAAGTGGCGATTTGCGAACAGCTGACTGACCCCGTTCCGGGAAAGGGCATCGTGGAGAGAGACGTGATCCGCGTCGTTTCCGCCGGCACCCTGATCGAAGAAAACTTGCTGGATGAAAAACAGAATAATTATATCGTCAGCGCTTATAAGGAGGACGTCGTTTGCGCCCTTGCCTGGGCGGATATCACGACGGGCGAATTCAATACGGGGACCTTTCGCGGGGAAAAAGCTCTGAACGAATGCATGGAATACATCGGGAAACTCGCGCCGGCTGAAATTATCTGCAACGATGAATTTTTGCTCGCGTCGAAGGGGCATATCTTGCTGCGCACGCTGCCCGCTTTTTCCTGCTACGCACCGTGGGCATTTTCGCTTCGGCACGCGGAAAAAAATTTGCTGGAACAGCTGGGCTGTAAAACTTTGGAGCCGTTTGGAATAGCCGGGGAGAATGCTGCGATTTCCGCTTGCGGCGCGTTGATCGAATATCTGAGAGAGACGCAGAAGCATGCTTTAAAGATTATCGATTCCGTCAAATTCGTCAACGAAAATAAGACGATGATGCTGGACAGCGGAGCGATCCGCAACCTCGAACTGATCAAGACGATCGGAGACGGAAAAAAGAAGGGTTCGCTCTTGTGGCTGCTGGATCAAACGAAGACGGCGATGGGTGCGCGGCTCATGAACAGGCTGCTGCTGAATCCGCTCCGCAGCAAAGAGGAGATCGAATTCCGCCAAAACGGCGTAAGCGAATTGTTTCAGGCGACGGTCATTCGTATCGGTATAGCCGAAACGCTCGGAGGCATACGCGACATTGAGCGTATTGCGGGGAAAATTTCCAACAATAATCTTACGCCGCGCGACTGCGAGAGTTTAGGGGCTTCCCTCGCTGTGCTTCCGAATTTAAAGTTTCAACTATCCGGGTTTACTTCACAGATCATCAAAAATATTGCGGATGAGTTCGGGGATTTTTCCGAGTTGACAGCACTGTTGAAATCCGCTTTTATTGAAAATCCGCCCGTAAGCATTAAAGAAGGCGGTTTTATCCGCGAGGGATTTGACCGCGAATTAGACGAGCTGCGTTCCGTTCGCGACAACGGCGCCAAGATGATTGCCGAAATCGAGGCTCGCGAGCGCGAAAATACCGGGATACGCAATCTGAAAATTAAATACAACCGTGTTTTCGGGTATTCTATCGAGGTAACCAATTCTTTCAAAGATAAAGTTCCGTACAATTATCAGCGAAGGCAGACGCTCGCGAATGCGGAACGCTATACGACGGACGAATTAAAAGATATCGAGGAAAAAATACTTTCGGGAACAGAGCGCAGTCTGCGTTTGGAGATAGAGCTGTTTGACCGCATCAAACAGAAATTGGCAGACAATATGGCCTCGCTGAAAAAGTTGGCGGGGGCCATAGCGATGCTCGATTGCCTCACTTCCTTTGCATCGGTCGCGAAAGAGCGCGGTTATTGCTGCCCGCAGATTGCGGAAGAAGGGGGCGAACTGCAAATTTCGGACGGAAGGCATCCCGTCGTGGAAGCGCTGAGCAAGGAAAGGTTTGTCCCCAACGATACGAACCTCGGCTGTGAAACGCGCACCATGGTCATCACGGGGCCGAACATGGCGGGAAAAAGCACTTATATGCGGCAGACGGCATTGATTGTTTTAATGGCGCATATGGGGAGTTATGTTCCGGCCAGGGAAGCACATATCCCCGTCATCGACCGAATTTTTACGCGCGTCGGGGCGAGCGATAATCTGATACTCGATCAAAGCACCTTTATGGTGGAGATGACCGAAGTAGCATCCATCATCATGAATGCCACAAAAAATTCTCTCCTGATTTTGGACGAGGTTGGGCGGGGAACAAGCACGTTCGACGGGCTCAGCATCGCATGGTCCGTCCTCGAATATATCACCGAACATATCCGCGCAAAGACGCTGTTCGCCACGCATTACCATGAGCTGACGGAATTGGAAGGCAAAATCGAAGGGGTAAAAAATTATAAAGTGTCGGTCAAGGAAAGCGGGAGCGGGATCATATTCCTGCGCAAGATCATGCGCGGCGGTGCAAACAAAAGTTTCGGTATTGAAGTTGCGCGCTTGGCGGGTGTTCCGAATGCCGTGACGGCGCGCGCCAAAGATATTTTAAAACAGCTGGAAAAGAACGATCTTGCAAAGCGGCCGCATAGTGAGTCGCCTAAAACAGAAGAATTTTCGAAAGCGTACAGCGAAGTAGAAAAAATTTTGGCCGAAACGGATATGAACAATATTACTCCGATGCAGGCTTTCAACCTGTTATCCGATTTAGTCGAAAAAGTGAAGGGGTAATCCATGCCGAAAATCAATATTTTAGATAGCAGCGTCTATAATCGAATCGCCGCGGGCGAGGTGGTAGACAGGCCTTACTCCGTCGTAAAAGAATTTGTTGAAAACAGCATAGACGCGGGAGCAAAAAATATTACCGTTTCCATCGAGCGGGGCGGGAAAAACTTGATTTGCGTAAGCGACGACGGGGGAGGGATCGAAGAATCTGACTTGCGCTCTGCCTTTTTGCCGCATGCCACGAGCAAAATTTCTTCCGCGGATGATTTGGATGCTATTCATACGCTTGGATTCCGCGGCGAAGCGTTGGCAAGCATCGCTTCCGTTTCCAAAGTTCGGTTGCGTTCAAAGTACAGAGCGGCGGATGCAGCCTTTGAAATCACTTGTACGGGAGGGGCTTTAGGGGAGATCTCGCCCTGCGCTTTGGGTGTAGGGACGGAAATCGTTGCCGAAAATCTCTTTTACAATACCCCCGTTCGGGAAAAGTTTATGCGTACCGATAAGGGTGAGGAGAGCGAGATCACGAATTTTGTCGAGCGATTCGTGCTCGGTAATCCGCATATCGCATTCCGTTATTTTGTCGACGGCAAGCTCGTTTTGCAGTCGTTCGGAGGGGGATTAGACGAGGCTGTCGCCGCGGTATACGGGGCGTCGGTCATCTCCCAATGCTACCGCATTGACGCATTTAAACACGGCGTCCACATTCACGGTTTTATCGGTCGGCCCGATTTCACCAAAGCCAACCGAACATATCAAAGCACGTTTGTAAACGGTCGCTATGTTTCCAACAATACGGTATCTTCCGCCATTTCCAATGCGTATGCAAGCTATTTGATGAAACGTCAATATCCGTTTTATATTTTGTTTATCGACGTTCCTACGGAAATTGTTGACGTAAATGTGCACCCGAACAAGGCAGACGTGCGCTTTGAAAATAATCAGGTTATTTACGGAACAATTTATTCCGTAATATCGGCAGTATTAGACGGAAACGCGAATGCGCTCGAATACATTGTCGGGGCAAAAGATACACCCGCAGAGCCAGCTCCTTTGAAACAGGAAGAAACAAAAGGACTCGCGGAAACAATTCCTCCGAAAACCGAAAAGTGCAGCGAGCCCGCTCCATTCGATCGGGAAGCGCGCCCGATTTTGCCATCATCCGATCCCGCCTTGAAAAAATCGACGCCGAGCGTAGCGGCGCCGATGACGGATAAACCGCGGCAAAACAGTTCCGTTTTGGGACGGGCAAACGATCCTGTATCTGCTCAAAACGCGAATTTCCGTTTTTCACGCCCGGCGGATGAAAGCGGCGGGATACGCATGGTCTTTCATGACAGCGGTTCTGCTGCGCTCACTCCATCCGAACAGGAAAACGGCGCAGATATTTTTGCCGAAAATAAAAGGTATTTGGAAGAACTCGATCGGAAAGCAAAACAGCAAAAAATTATTTTTGACCGCGCCCAATATAAGGGAACGCTCTTTAATACCTATCTCCTGTATGAAGAAGGGGACGACGTATATATCATCGACCAGCACGCGGCGCATGAACGGTTGATATTTGATCGTTTGAAAGCGGAAATGGACGAGCGTAAGGTCGTTCGCCAACCCATGCTCGTACCGTATGTTCTGACCGTAAATGCCGAGGAGTTCGCTTTCCTGTCGGAACATTTGCAAAGCATTGCGGATATCGGTTTTGATATCGAGGAATTCGGGGTCGGCAGTTTTAAAGTATCTGCAGTTCCTTTGGATTTGCAGGAGATCGATTTATCCTCCTTTTTCAATGAACTGCTCAAGGATGTAGGATCTTTGCGAGCGGTAAAACTTTCGGAACTACTCCGCGATAAGATAGCCATGACAGCGTGCAAACACGCGGTAAAGGGCGGAATGGATCTTACCGAATCGGAAAAAGAGAAATTGTTTACGATGCTGCATGGCGACATGGGGCTGAAATGTCCGCACGGCAGGCCGATCGCCGTAAAGCTGACAAAATATGAAATTGAAAAGATGTTTAAAAGGATCGTTTGAGTCTTGAAAAAAATACTAGTGATCTGCGGCGCAACGGCATCCGGTAAAACGTCATTTGCGGTGAATATGGCGCTACGGCTGCGCAGCGAAATTATTTCGGCGGATTGTATGCTCATCTATAAGGGATTCGATATCGGAACGGCTAAACCGACTCCCGAAGAAAAGAAGGGCGTTCCGCATCATATGATCGATATTATCGAACCAACGCAAAATTTCTCCGTCAGCGACTATGAACATTCTGCCGAACCGATTAGCGAGAGAATTTTATCCGAAAACAGGGTACCCATTATCTGCGGGGGAACGGGGTTTTACATTCAATCGCTTCTGTTCCGTCGCTCGCTCGGCGGCGTCGGCAGCGATCTTGCTGTCCGAAAAAGATATGAATCGATTGCGGAAAGCGAAGGGAAAGAGGCTCTCTTTGCTTTATTGGAAAAAACGGACGCCGAAACCGCTCAAAAATTGCACCCCAACGACGTCAAGCGCGTCGTCCGCGCCTTGGAAATTTATGAATTGACGGGTAAAAAAAAGTCGCAGCAGCAAGACGGATTTACGGCAAAGCGGCCGTATGTCGCCGTAGCCTTTGACTACCCGCGCGATGAACTATATCGACGCATCGACCAACGGGTGGATAGTATGTTGGCGGAAGGGCTGGTTGATGAGGTGCGAGGGCTTTTATTCCGAGGGGTAACGCAAAATTGTCAAGCCATGCAGGGAATAGGGTATAAAGAAGTCGTTGAATATCTAAACGGCGGCATTTCGTACAGTACTATGTCAGACAAAATTAAACAAAACACACGCAATTATGCGAAACGGCAGATAACCCTTTTTAAAAAGTTTCCCGGCCTGCTATGGCTGAACCCCAAAGAAAAAAATAATGCGGAAAAAGTATTGGAGCTTATAAAATGAATATAGAAGGATTGATTGAAAATACTGAAAACGAATTAGCGGAGCAATTTCATCTTATAGAAAAAATCGCATATGAAAATCAATGCAAGGTCATGCGTGCTTTTCAAAAGAATAAAATCGCTTTGCGCCATTTTGTTTCGTCAACCGGCTATGGGTATGGCGACGAGGGGCGGGATACGCTGAATGCGCTGTTTGCGGATATCTTCGGCGCGGAAGCGGCGCTCGTTTCTCCCAATATTCTTTCGGGAACGCATGCGTTGACCGTGGGCTTGTTCGGTTTATTGCGCACTGGCGATACGCTTTTGTCCGTTTCGGGAAATCCTTACGACACCCTGCAAGACGTGATTTCCGGAACGGATATCGGCTCTCTTGCCGATTATGGGATCCGCTTTAAAAAATGCGATTTGCTTGGCTGCGATTTTAATTATGAACAGATCAGGGCAGAGCTTAACGATCCTTCCGTAAAGGTCGTCTTTATTCAGCGCTCCCGCGGATACGAGTGGCGCGATGCTTTGAGCGAGGCGCAGATTCAAAAAGTATGTGCCTTTGTGCGTTCCTGCGGGTTTGAAGGATGCATCTTTGTCGATAATTGCTACGGCGAATTTGTGGAATGCAGCGAACCCACGCAAAACGGTGCGGACATTGCCGTCGGCTCGCTGATCAAAAATATCGGCGGCGGCCTCGCACCTACGGGTGGATATATCGTCGGAAAGCGCAAATATGTTGATAAAATAGCAGGGCGCTTGACAGCTCCCTCGATCGGAGCGGAAGTCGGATCATATGCGTTCGGCTATCAGTATTTTTACGAGGGAGTATTTTTTGCTCCGCACGTCGTTTGCCAGGCATTAAAGGGCGGACTTTTGATCGGTTCTTGCATTGAAAAACTAGGGTTTGAAACGTCGCCCTCCGTCCGCACTCTCCCGTATGATATCACGAGAGCCATCCGCTTTCATACGCGCGATGAATTGATCGGCTTTATACAGGCAGTGCAGGAAGCCTCCCCGGTGGATAGTTTTGTTACGTTGGAGCCGTGGGATATGCCCGGATATAACGATCAGGTAATTATGGCGGCAGGCACTTTTGTACAGGGTGCATCGATCGAACTGTCCGCCGATGCTCCGGTCAAAGAACCGTATATCGCTTATTTTCAGGGCGGGTTGACCTATGAACACTGCAAATATGCCCTGACAAAAATATTGGAAAAAATCAGATAATGTAAATAGGAAGAAATGCTGAATTCATCGCGCGTCGCGCGATAAATTCAAACATAAAACTGTATAAAAAAGAGCGGGGCAAAAAGCCTCGCTCTTTTAGGTTATATTCTTGTATATGGATTAATACATTCCGCCGCCCATGCCGCCGCCGGCTGCGGGAGCCGCAGGTTCGGGTGCAGGGATATCCGTTACAACGCTTTCCGTCGTGAGCAGGGTAGCGGCCACCGAAGCGGCGTTCTGCAAAACGCTCCTTGCCACCTTTGTCGGGTCGATGATACCGCTCTCGACCATATCGGTGTAGCGATTTTGCAGGGCGTCAAAACCGTAATTTGCTTTCTTGCTGGCAACGATCTTGTCGACGATAACGGAACCGTCGAGCCCCGCATTCTTCGCGATCTGGCGGATAGGTTCTTCGATCGCCTTCAAAATGATCTGCGCGCCCGTTTTCTCATCGCCGTCTAAGGAAGCGATCAGCTTTTTCAGCGCATTTGCCGTAGAGAGCAGGGCAACGCCGCCGCCGGGTACGATACCTTCTTCGACCGCTGCACGGGTAGCTGCCAAGGCGTCCTCGATGCGCAGCTTCTTTTCTTTCATCTCGACTTCGGTTGCCGCGCCGACATTGATGACGGCAACGCCGCCTGCGAGTTTTGCAAGGCGTTCCTGCAATTTTTCTCTGTCGTAATCGGAAGTGGTCTCCGCGATCTGTGCCTTGATGGCATTGACGCGCGCTTTGATATTGTCGGCAGAACCTGCGCCGTCGATAATCGTCGTATTGTCTTTGTCAACTTTGACCTGATTTGCTCTGCCGAGCATATCGGGCGTAACATCTTTGAACTCGTATCCAAGGTCGGAGGAAATCACCGTGCCGCCGGTCAGAATAGCGATATCTTCGAGCATTGCTTTTCTTCTGTCGCCAAAACCGGGTGCTTTGACTGCAACACAGTTAAATACGCCTTTCAGCTTGTTGACGATGAGGGCTGCGAGAGCGTCGCCTTCCACGTCTTCCGCGATGATCAAAAGTCTTGCGCCTTGTTGCGCGAGCGGCTCGATGATAGGGAGAATTTCCTGCAAATTGGAAATCTTCTTATCCGTGATGAGGATGTAAGGGGAATCGAGGACGGCTTCCATTTTATCGGTATTGGTGACCATATATGCGGAAGCATAGCCGCGGTCAAATTGCATCCCTTCCACCGTGGTCAGTTCGGTGTTCATCGTTTTGCCTTCTTCGACCGTGATAACACCGTCTTTGCCGACCTTTTCCATTGCATCGGAAATCAACTGTCCGACGGCTTCGTCGCCGGCTGAAATAGCTGCAACCTGCGCGATCGCCTTTTTGCTGTCGACCACTTTGGAGATCTTTTTAATTTCAGCCACTGCGGTATCGACCGCTTTATCGATGCCTTTGCGGAGAATGATAGGGTTTGCGCCGGCAGCGAGATTTTTCAATCCTTCGCGAATGATCGCCTGCGCAAGCACGACCGCTGTAGTGGTGCCGTCGCCGGCGACATCGTTCGTTTTCGTCGAAACTTCCTTTACGAGCTGCGCGCCCATATTTTCGAACGGATCTTCCAACTCGATTTCCTTTGCGATGGTAACGCCGTCGTTCGTGATCAGCGGGGCACCGAATTTTTTATCGAGCACAACGTTTCTGCCCTTGGGGCCGAGAGTGATTTTAACTGTATCTGCAAGCGTATTGACGCCTTTTTCCAAAGCCTTTCTCGCGTCGTCGCCGTATTTAATCTGTTTAGCCATGATAGTAGTCCTCCTTCTTTTATGCTTTATTCAACGATTGCCAAAATGTCGCTTTGCTTGATGATGGTGAATTCCTTTCCGTCTACCTTGAATTCGCTGCCCGAATACTTCGAATAGAGGATCGTGTCGCCCACTTTTACAACCATCTTCACTTCTTTTCCGTCAACCGTGCCTCCGGGGCCGACCGCTACAACGCGGGCCGTCTGCGGTTTTTCCTGTGCGGACGAAGGGAGAATAAAGCCGCTTTTGGTCTTTTCTTCCTTTTCGACACTTTCGACAACAACTTTATCGAATAAAGGTTTGATGTTCATATGTTTTGCCTCCCAATAATTTTCCGTTTGGAATTAGCACTTTCTTTGTTTGAGTGCTAATTTACTATATATTATATACATTTCTATATAAAAGTCAAACGTTTTAAAAGAAAAAAAGGAAAAATTTAGCACTTTTCTTTTAAGAGTGCTAAATTGGCGTATCTTGTGTCAGCGCTTTTGTTTTACTTCTTTCACGGTTGCCCGTCGCTCCGATTGTCTCATCAAACTTCCTTTTTTGTTTAGTTGCTTCTTTATTTCAATTCGCTCTGTGAAAGGGTGCTGCAGTCAAGCCGAGCGGAGGAAAAAACGCCCGCTCCCAAGCGGCGGTTCAGCGGGGATGGCTCTGTTCCGCCGCGCTTTCGGTTTGGCCTTCGGGTTGTCTGCGCGCAAATTCCTTTGCCGGAGGAAGAATAAGTACCTGACGTAATTTCCCGCCCGCGATGTAATCGACCGCAAATGCGGCCAGAAACAGGACACCGCCAATAAAACAGACGAGCATATCTCCGAGTGTGTCATACAGCCCGATATCGAGATATCCGTCGATGACGAGCGTTTGCCCGTCGCCGTAATGAATGACTGTTTGCACGATGCCGTCGACGACAACAATCTCGTTATGGCTGCCCGCCAAGAGGTACGATCCGAACCCGTGAATGATCGAATCTTCCTGCATGTCAAGTCCCAAAAACGCTGTACCCGCATATTCGAACAGTTCCCACAGAACAGCGATCATCATGCTGAACGCAAAGCCGAACAAAAGACAGGCGATATATCCTTTCAGCGAAGACGGTTCCCCAATAAAGAGTTGCATGAGCGCAAAACCGCAACAAGCGAAGACCACGCCCGAAAGTCCGTGCAAGATCACGTCGAACACAGGAAACTTCGTATAAAAATCGTAGCATGTGCCTAAGATGCAGCCGGCCGCAATGAGCAGCACGCCCGCGATAAAAACGGGGCGCGTGCGCACGCGAAAGAGGAAAGACGCAAGTTCTATCGCGCCCGCAATCAGAATAAACAACAAAGACATGACGCCGTTGCGCACCTGCTGCAAGGTGAAAAAATATAGGGAAGAACCGACGCAAAAACAAGCGTAAATGACGAGTATGATAAAATATGCGGTGACCGCAGCTCCGATGGGCTCTTTTTCCGCCCGTGTTTTTTGTCTCATTGCAAACCTCCTGCCCTTGGGTGCGACAAATAAATGTTCTGTATCTATTTATACCATGAAACTTCGGAAAAGACAACCAAAGATGCAAAATAAATTTTTTGTCTTTTATGGTGCAAAGATGGACGACAATAGTGCTGTTTCTGTCTAATATTTCTCATCAAGCCTTTTACGGCCCATATCTTGACGATTAAAAAGGAGAAAGAAAAATATCTCGCTTGCTTTTAATGCGAGAATATGATAAAATAAAAAAAAGCAGAGGAGATTGCGTAAGATGAACAAATGGGACAAGCGCTTTATGGAGCTGACGGAGACCGTTGCCGGATGGTCGAGTTGCTATCAGGAGAATCGCCATGTCGGCGCGGTGATCGTCATGGGCAAGAGGGTGCTGACAACGGGATACAACGGTGCTCCTGCGGGTATACAGAGCTGCGTCGATCGCGGCGAATGTTTGCGCCGCAAGCTCAATATTCCGAGCGGCACGCGGCAGGAGATCTGCTATGCCGTGCACGCGGAACAGAACGCTATCATTCAGGCGGCGCGGCTCGGCATAAAAATTGAGGGGGCGACGCTGTACTGCACGCACCAGCCCTGCGTTATCTGCGCAAAGATGATCATCAATGCGGGGATCGCGCGCGTCGTTTACAAGCAAGGCTATCCCGATGAATTTTCCATGCAGCTTTTCCGTGAGGCAAACGTGCTCGTGCAAAAATACGAAGATATTGAAAAGGAGTAAGTTTTATAATATGAATCCAATCGTTACATTTACGATGCAAAACGGCAAAACGTTCCGTGCAGAACTCTATCCCGATAAGGCGCCGAATACGGTGAATAATTTTATTTCGTTGATCCGGGCAAAGTTTTATGACGGCCTGACCTTTCACCGCGTTATCGAAGGGTTTATGATTCAGGGCGGCGATCCCGCCGGCAACGGAACGGGCGGCCCCGGATATTCCATCAAAGGGGAATTCCGTTCCAACGGCTTTGCGGCCAACGATATCAAACACCTGCGGGGAGTTCTCTCGATGGCGCGCTCCATGATGCCCGACAGCGCCGGATCGCAATTTTTTATCATGCATCAAAATGCCGCGCATTTAGACGGGCAATACGCCGCTTTCGGAAAGGTTACCGAAGGAATGGACGTGATCGATGCGATCGCTTCGGTCGACACGGATATGCGCGATAAACCGTTGGAACCGCAGATCATCGAAACGGTAACGGTCGAAACATTCGGCACGGACTATCCCGAACCCAAAAAGGCAAAATAAAAAATTCCGACAGATTCATTGTTTAGAGCAGAAAAAGCGTCCTTATACCGGGCGCTTTTTTTCTTTGCCGCATACTATATTATATGATAGCGGATTTTCACAACGATGTTCTTACAGCCGAATTTGATCAGATGAAAAAACTTGCAAGAGAATTGACGTGCAGTGTATACGCGCTTTTTCGAGGGGGAAGAAGTTTTGCGGATATCCGCGGCATTGCGCAGCGCTTTCTTGCCGAAAGGCCTGCCAATGTATGCTTGGGACTGGAAGATATCGGGTACTTAAATGAAAAAAACAGCGCAGAAATTTTCGCATGGAATCCGATATACGCTTCCCTCACTTGGAACGGGTCAAACGAACTTGCAGGAGGCTGCTTTTGCGACAGCGGTTTGACGCCGCGCGGTAAACGTGCGGTTTACAGCCTGTCCGAACATCGCGTCGCCGTCGATTTTGCGCATCTGAACAAACGAAGTTTCAGCGAAGTGCTGGACCTCGATCCTTTCGCCGTCGTCGATTCGCACACATGCCTATCTTCCGTCTGTAAACATCCGCGCAATTTGGAAGATTGGCAGGTACGCGAAATCGTTTCTCGCGGAGGATTGATCGGGATCGCCTTTGTCGGAAGATTTTTAAGCGAAGGGAAGGCGAGCGCAAGCGATATTTTTCGGCACATAGACTATGGAGTGCAAAAATTCGGGATCGACGCTTTTTGCTTGGGAAGCGACTTTTGGGGGACGGCAGATCTGCCCGATGATATAGGCGGATATGCTGATTTGGCGAAACTTCGCGCCATATTTTATGCGGCGGGATATTCAGAATCTGACACCGACAAAATTTTCGCCGTAAATCTAAAAAATTTTTTATCGAAAAAGGAACAATCGCAGTAGATAATCGCATTTTATAGCGCTTGCATTCGCTTTAAAATGTGCATTTTACAAAATTCGACATTTTTCATCAATATAATTTATATTTTGTAAAAATAATATTGGTTTTTTGTTTTAAAAACGCTTAACAAATCGTTTCCTTTCCGCTATAATAGATGTACAAAACATATTTGAGCTAGGAGGCGAAAATGAATATGCAACAGAAGAAAATTGTTGTATTGGAAGGCAATGTCGAAACGGCGAAAGGGATTGAAAGAGAACTGAATGCCGAAGGGTTTCAAGTATGCGCGGTCAGCGATGACGGTGCGGCTGCGGCAAACTTGGTCGATAAATACGACCCTGACGTCATTCTGATCAGCTTGGTTTTAAAGAACGTCGACGGTTTCGGAGTCCTTGACGTGTTGCGCGAGCGGAATGCCCGCTGTATGCCGATCGTTTCCGGAAATTTTACCGATGATGAAACGATCGGCCAAATTTTGCAAAAAGGGGCGAGATATTATCTGATGCGCCCGTTGAATCTTTCGCAGGTCGTTTCCCGCGTGCAGGAATTGGTTGCCGAGAACGAGAAAAATAAACCCGCAGAAATTCGGGAGCGTAAAGCCGCCGCCACATTGGATGAAAAAATCAGCAACATATTTATTTCGATCGGCATTCCTCCGCACATCAAAGGATACGGGTATTTACGGGAAGGTATTAAAATGGCAGTGGAAGACCCTGCGATCATCAACAATGTCACCAAACAGTTGTATCCGAAAATCGGCGAAAAATTCGGAACATCTGCAAGCAAGGTTGAACGCGCGATCCGACACAGCATAGAAGTTGCTTGGAACAGGCAGCGGATCGATGCGATCAATGCCGTTTTCGGAGTGCGCGTTTATATCGGAACAGACAAACCGACCAACAGTGAATTTATCGCGCTTGTTGCAGACAAACTTATATTGGAAGGATTGATGAACGGTTAAAGAAAAGAGGGGGAGAATTGCCTATTGGCACTTCACCCTTATTTTTTATTGAAAATACCGGACAAAAGGCTTGCAAAAATTTATTTGTTATGGTATACTAATCAAGCAGTCTGAAACAACGGTCGTTTTATCGAACACCTTAAATCTATGGGGGCATAGCTCAGTTGGTTAGAGCGCTCGCTTCACATGCGAGAGGTCGTAGGTTCGAGTCCTACTGTCCCTACCAGCAGGAAACGTTTTATTTACCGAAAAACGTTTCCTTTTTTGTTTTAGTTGACCGATGGCATAAAAGGAAAGATTTTTACAACGGAAACACGGGAATATTTGACTTTTTATACCTATCTATGGTATTATATCTGGCGTAATTCGATGAATTTCCGATGTTTTGAAAAATAGAACGACGGGTGCGCTTATGAATCAGAGAAAAACATTAAAAATCAATGCGGCAGGGCATTTGGAGATCGGCGGGGCTGATGCCGTGGATCTGGCAAAAAAATTCGGCACACCGCTCTACGTGATGGACGAGCAGTATATTCGGGATATGTGTTCCGCATATAAAAAAGTTCTTGAACATGATTATGACGGGAACGGCATGGTTTTGTATGCATCCAAAGCGTTTTCCTGTTTAGCGATATATGCGATTGTCCGTCAAGAAAATATCGGCATCGACGTTGTTTCGGGCGGGGAACTGTACACCGCTTTAAAAGCAGGTTTTCCCGCCGACAAAATTTATATGCACGGCAACAACAAATTGCCGACAGAATTGAAATATGCCGTCGATTCGAGGATCGGCTGCATAATCGTGGACAGCTTTGCGGAAATCGATATGCTTGACGAGTTATGCCGCGATGCGGGGATCGTACAGAGGATATTGATTCGCGTCAACCCCGGCGTGGAGGCGCACACCCACCACTTTGTACAAACGGCAAAGACGGACAGCAAATTCGGATTTTCCCTCACAGACGGCACGGCCGAAAAAATCACTCTGTACGCGCTCAAAAAAAAATATCTGCGGTTGGAAGGGTATCATTGCCATATCGGTTCGCAGATTTTCGAGAAAGAATCTTTTTGCTTAGCGGCCGATAAGATGCTCGCTTTTATGGCGGAGATGAAATCAAAACATTCCTTTGAAGCGACGTCTCTCAATCTTGGCGGAGGGTACGGGATTTGGTATGCCGAAGGGGATGCCGAATATTCCTGCGAAGATTACGCCGCGTATCTGCAAACGGTCGTAAATGAAGTCAAAGCAAAGGCAAAGAAATACGGCTTAAAAGAACCTTTCCTTTTGATCGAACCGGGGCGTTCCATTGTCGGAGAAGCGGGGGTGACCCTCTATACGGTCGGAGCCATCAAGGATATTCCCGGCGTGCGCAAATACGTTGCTGTCGACGGGGGAATGTTCGAAAATCCCCGCTATGCGCTGTATCAGTCGAAATATACGGCGATGCTTGCAAACCGTGCAAACGAAAAGCCGACCGAAGTCGTATCCGTCGCCGGCAAATGCTGCGAGAGCGGCGATATCGTCTGCGCCAACGTTTCCTTGCCGAAAGCGGAAACGGGAGACATTTTGGCAGTTCTTTCGACGGGTGCCTACAACTATTCGATGGCGAGCAATTACAATCGGAATCTGATCCCGCCCGTCGTTTTGGTTAAAGAGGGCGAAGGAACGTATATTGTAAAACCGCAGTCGTATGAAGATCTGATACGGAACGATGTCATACCGGATTATTTAAAATGACCGCATTCTTTAAAAAAAGACGGAATAATCTGTCTTTTTCAATTCAGGCATACAAAAAAGCAAGGGAATTACCCTTGCTTTTTTTAGTCGATTATAGTATAATTTTTCTATGAACGATTTGCTGTATTATATTGCCAGTTTTATCGCGGTGGCGATCGTATTGTCGCTGCATGAATTTTCGCACGCATTTGTCGCGTATCGGTGCGGAGATCCGACGGCAAAATTAAACGGACGCCTCACGGTGAACCCATTAGCACACTTTGATCTGCTCGGTCTTATCATGTTCACCTTTGCAGGGTTCGGATGGGCAAAACCCGTGCCGATCAATCCGTATAATTTCAAACATTATAAAAGGGGATTGGCTTTTACGGCAATTGCGGGCGTCGTAATGAACTATCTTTCGGCCTTTTTGTTTTACCCTCTGTATCTGCTGATTCTGTATTACGTGCGTTTGCCTTGGGCTCCCATAAATTACTTTTTGCAAATGCTTCCCTTTTTGATGTATGTCTACTCGATCAGCTTCTGCGTTTTTAATTTGATTCCGCTGCCGCCGCTGGACGGATGGCGCGTTGTTGAGGCTGTCAATCATCGCCGAGGAAAGGTATTCCGGTTTTTCCAAAGATACGGTAACATAATTTTACTTGTTTTAATCGGGATTCATTTTCTTGTAAATATTTTAAGCCGATTCGAAGTATTTTTGATTGCGGCACAGATTTTCGGTTACATCGATATTTTGGGATTTGTAATGAACTTTGTTACTTCCTATGTAGCGTGGCCGATCGAAGCATTGTGGGGCTTGATTTTCAGATAGGGAGGATTTGATCGAGAAATGGCAAAGGATCCCGCCGAGAATTTTGAGTCAGTCGTCGATTATACGACTGTTTTGGACAACTTCGAAGGGCCGCTCGATCTGCTCCTGTTTCTGATAAAGCAGGAGCGAATCGAAATTAAAGACATATTTGTTTCCAAGGTCACCGAGCAATTTTTGGACTACATGAAAGGCTTGCCGTATATCGATATCGATAAGGCGAGCGAATATCTGAGCATTGCCTCTGCGATCCTTGAAATCAAGGCAAAGAGCCTTGTGCCGGCAATTGTGGAACCGGATGATTCGCAGGAGGACAGCGAGGCCGTACTCATTCGCGCTTTGGAAGAATATAAACTCTTAAAAGAGGAAAGCGCAAAATTAAAAGAGCTGGAAACGATCGGTTATTATTATAAGGAACCGGATAAAAATGTCGGTGAAGCAAAAATCGTTTATAAAGATTTTAACTTAGAGGGGCTGCTGAAAGCCTTTACAGACTTGATGCTGCGCCAAGAGGCCCGCCTACGCGACGAGGGAGTGCAGAGGGAGATTCCGAAAGATGTCTACACGATACCCGACCGCGCCGCCTATATTTGCGAAACCGTAAGCGAGCGGGGTGAGGTAGCGTTTGACGAATTATTTTCTCCCCGTTCCGGCCGAAGTGAAATAATAACGACCTTTCAAGCCCTGTTGGAACTGTTAAAACACCAATTTGTCAAGGTTGTACAAAATACTACGTTTGACAAAATAATCATTAAATATAATCCCGACAGGATCGAGGAGGAAGAAGATTTTGGAAATTTTGGAGAATTTGAGTAATATACTCGAAAGCATTCTTTTTGTTTCGGGAAATCCTGTGCCTGTCGATATTATTGCAGAAAAACTCGGCGTCAGCGATAAAGATGTGCGCGACGCCGCGAAAAAGCTGCAGGAACGATACGCCGAAAAGGGCGGATTACGGCTTTTGACGTTTAATAAAAAATTGCAGCTTTCCAGCAACCCTGAATACAAAGATTATGTTTCATCCGTACTGAACCCCATCAAAGAGCGCGAATTTACGAGAACTATATTGGAATGCTCCGCCATTATAGCGTATAAACAGCCGATCACGAAAGGGGAATTGGAGGCTCTGCGCGGGTTAAACTGCGACTACGCAATACATACGCTGTTAGATTTGAAAATGATCGAACCTGTAGGCAGAAAAGATGCGGTCGGCCGCCCGATCTTATATGCGACGACGGATAACTTTTTAAAACGCTTTAAGCTGAACAGCATAGAAGACCTGCCCGATTACGATACGCTTATGGATAATATCGCTAAGTTACATGCCGACGAACCTGATTCCTATCTGTACGCAAACAACGTATATGTCGATAGTCAAAGTCAAAACGAGGCTGTCGAGGATAATGGCAGCGGCGCTTCCGATACGGGAAACCTTTCCGGTAATACGACATCAGATGCCGACCGCGATGACCTGCCGGACTTTTTGCAAGATCTTGATGCTGACGATATTATAAAAATCGAATAGACAAAATCATAGAGTATAATTGCTGTGATAAGGTTTGGTATGAAAGGAAGGCTCTGCGCTTGTTGCGCGGAGCCTTCCTTTTGTTATTGCTGCAAATCACAGCTTTTTATCCAAGTAGAAAATTGTTTTATTCGATAAACGGCGAAAATTTTTCAATATATTTATTATCGATTTTTCCGGCAATAAGAACGCTTTCGTCAGAATAAGAAATATTCCGCTCGATGATGTATTTTTTTAGACGGCTATATTCGCTTAAACGGGAATAGGGGATCCGCAACACCGTTTCCGTGAACTCCTTGGAGAAAAATTTGCCGATTTCGTTTTTCAATCCGTCGATGCCCTTATTCTCTTTCGCGGAAATGAAGATGCTGCCGGAAGGATATTGCTCATACTCCGTAATTTGTTCGCTCTTATTCATTACAAGTAGATAAGGCACCGCACAATGCAGATCTTCCAATGTCTGTAAAGCGGTTTTAAACTGCATTTCATAATCATCGGTGGCGTCGCACACGATCAGCAATAAATCACAATTCAAGGCGCTTTCCAATGTGGAATGAAATGCCGAAATAAGATTATGCGGAAGTTCACGCAGAAAGCCTACGGTGTCGGTTAAAACGTATTCGCATCCGTCGATATTTAATTTGCGAGAAGTTGTGTCGAGGGTTGCAAAGAGCAAATCCTCCGCATATACTTTTGCTCCCGTAAGAAGATTCAGCAAAGTGGATTTGCCCGTATTGGTATATCCCACAAGAGAAATTGTACGAGCAGATTCCTTTTTTCTCCGCTGCGTGACCAACGCACGGCGATTGGATAATTCGGCCAATCTTTTTTCCAATATGTCGATCCGCTCGCGGATTCGGCGCCGATCCGTCTCCAATTTTGTTTCACCGGGGCCGCGCGTGCCGATCCCTCCTCCCAAGCGGGATAGGGCAGAGCCTTTTCCCTTTAACCGAGGATAATTGTATTGAAGCTGCGCAAGCTCCACCTGTAATTTACCTTCGTTGCTCTTTGCGTTGCGGGCAAAGATATCCAAAATCAAAGTAGTGCGGTCAATGACCTTTAATTCGCCCAATGCGGCGGAAATATTTAAGGTTTGCGACGGAGTAAGCTCGCCGTTGAACAAAACGGTCACCCCCAAGCCATCCAACCTGTTACGCAGCTCCGTCAATTTTCCCGGCCCGATAAATGTAGCAGGGTTTATCCGCCTAATTCGTTGATACAGCGTCCCCACATATTTGCCGCCTGCGCTCTCGATCAGAGAAACGGCTTCTTTCTGCAAGTGAGAATAATTTTCGTCCAATATCGGCTGAATTATATAAATTTTTTCTTGCTCTTGATTGTCTGTATAAATGTCAAAACTCATATTTTAAATAATACTATGCGTAACATAAATTGACTATTTTTGCTCGTTTTCATCGCGTAACTTTACTTTTCCTGCGACCGATCGCCGAATATCTTCACTGATAGCGGCATAATGCTTTTTCGTTGTGTTTACATCTTTATGTCCTAAAACATCAGCAACAACATAAATGTCCTGTGTTTCACGGTACAGCTGCGTACCGTATGTACTGCGCAACTTGTGCGGCGATATCTTTTTTAAGGGAGTTACAAGCCGACTATATTTTTTTACTAAATTTTCAACGGCGCGTATGCTGATCCGCTGCATTTTTAAAGAAAGAAATAAAGCGTGTTCGTTTTCAGGTATATTTTTGTCTTCTTCTTTATACGCGATATAGCGGGCCAAAGCCTCGGCAACTTCATCCGAAAAATAGAGGACCGTTTGATTGCCGCCTTTTCTGGTTACGCGGAAGCTGTAATTCGTAAAATCAATATCTTCATTATTCAAACCGACCAATTCGCTGATACGAATACCGGTGCCCAAAAAGAGGGTAAGGATCGCCACGTCGCGAATTTTTGTTTTCTCGTGGAATGCTTTTTGGTGTGAACTCATTCCGGTTCCCGAATCGGCGCAATTCAGCAAATCGGATACTTCATTGACTTCTAAACGAATTATTTCTTTTTCGTGTATTTTGGGGAGGGAAACTTTTGCTGCATTATCCACGCTTATTCGTTCTTTAGAAAAGAAATATTTAAACATGGCACGAATAGTTGAGAGCTTGCGAGCCTTTGCGCGTTCATTGCAACTTTCTTCCGTTCCGTTAAAGTTATAATGGTTTAAATAACTTAAAAATCTTTCAATATCCGAAGCTTGAACTTCCTCTAAATCCGCCAAAGTCAACTCATGTATCGTTTTGCTGCGGAAAACCTTTTTGATCAGATAATCAAAAAATATTCGCAAATCGTAGGCATAATTTAATCGTGTCAATGTACTTGTTTGGTTCTCGATGCCTATAAAATAATCTTCGACAAAAGGGGGGAGTTCTTCCTTCAAGTATTCTATTTTTTCTAAATTCTTTATATTACGTTGTTGATAAAAATTTTTTTCTTCCATACACCAGTAATAGCGTAGTTAAAACGCAATTTATTTTAAAAATTAATCCGAAAAGCGATCTGATATTTTTAATGCTCGTATTACGTCAAATGAATTCGTAAAATACCGTTTAAACAATTATATTTAGCAATTTCTTCGTAAAAACCCGTAGGAAAAAGGGAAATATTTTTTTAAAGACTGCGTAAAACGAGGGTATTAAGCAGAAGAGGAGCAAAAAACCCGTGAAACAGGGGGAGTGCAGGCTTTCATGAAACATTTTTATCTATGCGTAAAACACAGCTTTTACGCATAGTTACCCCAATTTGAAACATAATAGAGCGTTCCCGACTAATTTTGCATATCACAAAATGTAAAATTCCGTCTATGGCTGCCTTATACGAATTTACGGTAATTTACGATGACATTTATAATTTACGTTGTAGTTCTGCGCGCCCATTCGCCAGCAGTCTTCTTTGCAAAATACCGTTCCACGATCGAGACTTTAAATTCCCCATTTTCGATTAGTTCGACAACTTTTTTAGAATCGCATTCTGTCTCAACTCGTTTGAGAGGCTTTTTTGAAAGGTATAAATTTGCATTATTCTGCAATGAATGAAAAAACTCCTTTTTTCATTCATTGCAATTTAAACTAAATCAATGTGAACATTTTGCATCAGTATAGCAACATTTTTTGAAACATTGCCTTGGTTAACATCTTTAATAAACGACACGGCAAAACTTGCGGGAATTGCCCAACTTACATTATCATATCCATCGACTGCAAGGCCGAGCGTATTGATACCGATGACATTTCCTGCGGAATTAAACAATGCGCCTCCGGAGTTTCCGCTGTTGATCGGACAGTCGGTTTGAATCATATTATAGCCATACAGGCTGTAATATGATTCAAATTCAGGCACGGAAACTATACCCGTCGCAACGGAAACTCCGTACCCAAGCGCATTGCCGATCGCTACCACGCGCTCTCCTGCGGCAGGAATTGCCTGCTCGAAGGAACAAGCTTCCGCAAATCCCCCATTGACCCCGCCATTGTTTATATGCGTAACCGGATTATTGATCTTCAATATTGCCAAATCGCCTCGCTGATTATAAGCGATGATATCCATGGGAATAACAACAAATTTTCCGTCAGATGTTGTACCCCGCTCAAAAATGCAATACACGGCATCCGCTAATTTGACAGTGGCGTTAGCGAGCTCGCCCTTTTCCTGATTTTGTTCTGCCAAAGAATTGATTACATGCAAATTTGTCAATATATATCCGCTCGTATCAATTAAAAAACCGGAGCCCTCCGAAAGCCCGCCGCTTGAATAAGCGAGAATTTTAACCGTTTTATCCAACTGCGCGGCGGCCGTTTGCATTGCCATATTGCCTGCATCATTCTGTTCGATTGTTTGAAACTGTATCGGCGCGCTCGAATTGACAACAAAATAGTCGGGATACCTGTTCATAAGCGATAAAGCGATCTCGTTATTCTCTTGATACCTGCCGAGTTCGCCGGCATTTGCTATGCAATTTTCCCGTACTGCATTCTCATCCTCAAACGCAATATTCACATGAGCCGTTGTTGTAAGCTTATAAATCGTATCCGACGGAGTTGCAAAAGAAATGCCATACGGATCATTTTCGGAATAAATATACGTATCGGATACCCGCAAATTCATCATACCGACCACTTTACCTTCCGCGTTGAACAGCGGCGCACCCTCACTGCCCGCATTGATCGTTACCCCTGTTTGAATAAGATAATCGAATGAACCGTCAAAAAATTCTTCTTCCCTTTGAAAGAACGTATCGGTAAGCGTTGTAAAGTTAGATGAGTGCGTGTTGAACGGTTTGGTTATGATTCCTTCGTTCATGACGCCGGATAAAATATCTTCCTCATGCGCAAGTGTCGAAATCGTATAACAATCCTCGCCATAAACCAATGTGTCGGAATCCGCGAGTTGCGCTGCCGAAGGCAATGTTCTCTGCTCGCCGTCCGCATCATAAAACAGACCGTTTTCAACACCGTCAATTTTTACCAGCGCTAAATCTGAGTTGGCCAGATCAAAACTTTCAAACGATATGTTTTCCTTAATATCAATATAGGAGCTCGATGTCGTATTGTCGAAATTTTGTTGTGCCTCAAGTCCCTGTAAAGTCGCATCGCACCATTGGCCGTCATACAAACGAATCGAACAATCAGTTTCCAAAAAAGTATGGTTTCCGACCGTAAGTTCAAACAAGGAAGATGAGGTCAACAAATATCCTTCTTCCGACTCGATGAGTACCCCTGTTCCCGTTTTCGGCGAAATGCGATCCGTCGTTACACTGACAGTTACGACAGATCGATAAGTATCCTCATACAGCGCGGCATAATCGGCAGAATTTCCGTTTTGCCCTTGCTCCTCGTAATCAGGAGACTGTACATAATCCGAATTGCTGCCGCTGAAGTCCGCATTCGGTTCTTCGATTTGTTCCGGCTGTGCGGTACTGCATCCGGCGGCATTGAAAATAAGCAAAACCGAAAAGATTGATACGCTCAACGCGCTTAATAGTTTCTTCATTTTATACCACCTCCGTATTGGTTTCGGGTGAGGTTACCGTATACGGAATGGGTGCCTGAATTTTAGTCGCTACACTATCAATATATGCCGTTACAAAATTAATCGGATAAGCTGCCGCAACGCGGTCAAAATAACCGCTGTCGTTGGAGTTCCCTGTCGATGATTCATAACCTATTTTAAACGCAAGCACACCGAGCAAATATCCGTTTTCATCAAATAAAGCTCCGCCGTACATATCAAAATTGACCGGCGAAGAAGTCAAAATATATTCATATGTGTCTCCGCCGAATAAAAGCGGATCCAAAACAGTTGCATCTGCTCGCGCATCCGAGATGATCCCGTTCATAATTGTCAATTCAACTTCATCTATATTATCCGCCCCAATAACGTTGCCGAGCGCGTTTCCGAGGGAATTGCCGATGGTAACGCACCTTTCCCCGGTGACGGCATCTTTCCCGGAAAATTCGGCGTAAACTTGGAAACCTGGCACAGCTTCACTCTTATCTTCATCCGCATAATAATAAAAATTATCGTAAAATTTGAAGATCGCCAAACCTGCGGTATCGTTATAATCGACCAGCGACAGTTTGACCTGCCGTTTGACATTGTAAATTTCCGGCAATACTGCATAAACGGACAAATGCCTGCCGCTTCCAGCCTCGACAGGCAGATGTGCTGCCTGCGAAGACGTGAGAACATAGCCCTGCGAATTTATAATAATTCCCGAAAATATCTGCTGAACTGCACTGTTCCCGATATTTTCATACACAATCGAATTGGAGATGACTGATACGACAGCAGCTCCGCGTACAGATGCAATATTTTGCGAAAATTCATCGTCTTCATTCCAGGAAGTATCTATATGCTCCACATAAATATCTCTGGGATCCGATTCACGCTGAAAAGCGCCGCTCCCGCACCCGACGAGCACTAAGCAACAGATAATTACGGTAAAAGTGAGTACAGCAATACGTTTCATAGGCTTCCTTTTTATAGTAAATTATGTCATGCACAGTACATGATAACGTTTAAATTTTTAGGTTTGACAATATATAGTAAGCATTCGGTTTAATTTCAAGCTCATTGTGATATTCGGTTTGTGAAAGCAAATCATACAATGTTCCGTCGAAATTAAGACTGTACTTATAGTTCCCCAAATTCATACAAACAAGAACGAGATCGATCCCCTTTGTCCGTTTATAAACGATACATTGCTCGTCATGGAAAACTTCATTATATTCCCCGTCTTGAAATACCGGAAGTTTTGCCCGCATCTCAGAAAGCCGACGATAAAACGCCAACAGTTCATGATCGATATTATCCCAGGAAAAAGGCTTCCTGCAAAAAGGATCGGAGTACCCCTCCATTCCGATTTCGTCCCCGTAATAAATACACGGAACGCCGAATACTGTAAATAGCAAAACAGCGGCGGCCTTCACCTTCTCTTTTGCCGCCGCTCGCTGATCGGCAGACAAGTGAAGCAAATTCATTTCGTCTTTATTATAGGCCCGTACGCCGCTCAAAGCGGTCAAAACGCGAACCGTATCATGTGTGCCGAGTATATTCATCAGACAATCCAAAACACTCTTGGGGTAATTATCCATGAGCATAGCGATCGTCTGCCGAAAAAGAGCGGTCTTACGCGATCCGACAAAATTTAAAATCGCATCTTTGAGCGGATAATTCATAACGCTATCCAGCTCTTTTCCCTGAAAGTATTTCCGCCTTTGACTGTAAGCAATTTTATTGGAGGCATCTTCCCAAACTTCCCCGATCAATACCGCATCGGAATTTTCTGCTTTTACGGCGCCGCGAATTTTTTCGATAAATTCGTCCGGGAGTTCATCGGCAACATCCAGGCGGAAACCTCCCAAACCAAAGGACATCCAATACCGCAGCACTCCTTGCTCACCCGTTATAAAATCGATATACGACGGGCACTGTTCATTGACAGCGGGAAGCACGTCGATACCCCACCAAGAATCATATTTATCGGGAAAATGTTTGAAATTATACCACGCATAGTACTTTGAATCTTTCGATTGATATGCTCCTATCTCGTCATACTTGCCGTATTTATTAAAATAGCGGCTGTCATCGCCGGTATGATTAAACACCCCGTCGAGCAGGACGGAGATTTCGCGCGCTTTGCATTCCTCGATGAGAAGCGAAAAATCCTCCTCCGTACCGAGCATGGGATCCAGCTGCATATAATCGCCCGTATCATAGCGATGATTGGAATAGGCGCGAAAGATCGGATTCAAATAAAGAATCGTTACGTGAAGCGATTGCAAATAATCGAGCTTATCGATTATGCCCCGCAGATTGCCGCCGAAAAAATCGTTGTTTAAGACCTTCCCTTCCGCATTCATCCGATATTCCGGGCTGTCATTCCAATTGGAATGAAGCCACTTCCCTTTTTCGAGAACCACGTCGCCGCTTTTATAAAAGCGATCGGGAAATATCTGGTACATGATCCCGCCCTTGAACCAATCGGGTGTAGAAAAATTTTCGCTGTAAACAAGTATCTGATATTGCGGTACAGAAGGTCCGTTAAAAAAGCGAAGCTGCCGATCTTCTCCCATTCCTGCGGTGCGAGAGCCTATTTCAAAATGGTAAAAGTACAGCCCCGTTTTGTCAAAGGCGAGCTCAATGCGCCACCCCTGCGCCTGTTTTTGCATATGCAAAGACTGAGCCTCGCATCCGTCCTCTTGGAGGACGAATATACAAGGCTCATCGTTTTTGCCGTAAACTTGAATCGTGAGCAAATCGTTCTGCCTGACCCCGCCGCGAATGCTTTTGCAGTTAGCATCCAAAGGATCGTAGTAAATGTTCATACATCTATTATACTTTAAGTGACTTCAAATTCCAAATGTTTTCAGCATATTCTTTGATACTTCTATCCGCTGAAAAATATCCGGCCCCGGCAATATTGTTGAGGGAAATTTTTGCCCACTGTTTTTTATCCTGCGCGTATAATGCCTTTACCTTTTGCTGCGTTTTATAATACGACTCAAAGTCAGCCATGCACATATACGGATCGGCGACGGGCGAACCTGTAAGGAGATAATTTGCCATATCGGAAAACGATTCTCCGTTAAACCCTTTGATGAGCGCCTCTATAATTTTACGCAGGCGTTCGTCTTGGTTATAGTATTGGCTGGCATTATAGCCTTTCGTCCACATTTCCTCTACTTCGTTCGCGCGAAGGCCGAAGATAAAGATATTGTCTTCTCCGACGGCTTCACTCATCTCGACATTAGCCCCGTCCATTGTTCCGATCGTAATGGCGCCGTTGATCATAAACTTCATGTTGCCTGTGCCGCTCGCCTCTTTTCCGGCAAGAGAGATCTGTTCGCTCACTTCGCTTGCAGGCATCATCAGCTCCGCCATCGTCACGTTATAATCTTCCATATAGACGACGTTGAGCTTTTCATGTATCTTCGGATGGCGCTTGATATCCTCCGCCAAATAGCAAATCAACTTTATGATCTGTTTTGCGCGGAGATATCCGGGTGCGGCTTTTGCTCCGAAGATAAATGTCTGCGGCTGAATATCCATGTCGGGGTTCATCTTCAAATCGGCATAGAGCGAGATAATGTTCATTACATTGAGCAATTGCCGTTTGTATTCGTGCATGCGCTTTGCCTGCACATCGAAAATTGTATTCGGATCGATCACCACGCCTTCTTTTTTATAGGCATAATCCGCAAACTGTTTCTTTTTAATTTGCTTGATTTCCGTGAGCCGTTTTAAAACGCTTTCATCGTTTTCAAACGCTTTGAATTCGGAAAGCTGCGAGGCGTCTTTTACGTATCCGTCCCCGATGCAATCGCTTAAAAGCGCACAAAGTTCGGGATTAGCCTGGCATAGCCAGCGGCGATGCGCAATGCCGTTCGTTACATTGGTGAATTTGTCCGGCCACAGGCGGTAGAACCCGCTGAAAATACTGTCCTTGATGATCTCGCTGTGCAACGCGGAAACACCGTTTACTTTATGCGACCCTATCACGGAAAGATTTGCCATTCGTACGATACCGTTGGAAATAACCGCCATGCTGTCGATGAGCTGATGCTGCCCCGGATAGCGTTCCCAAAGGTCATTGCAAAACCTGCGGTTTATCTCCTTGATGATCATATGAATGCGCGGCAATCTGCGCGCAATGAGATCCTCCTGCCACGTTTCCAAAGCCTCTGCCATGACCGTATGATTCGTATAAGCAAAGGTAGCCGTGGTAATACCCCATGCGTCATCCCAAGTAAAGCCGTTTTCGTCCATTAAAATGCGCATCATTTCGGGGATAGCCAACGCGGGATGCGTATCGTTGATATGAATGGCCGCCTGCCTCGGCAAGAGATTCAACGGCCCGTAGCGGTGCTTGTGGTCGTTGATAATATTTTGCAGCGATGCGGAAACGAGAAAATATTGCTGTTTTAACCGCAAAGACTTCCCTTCGTAGTGATCATCCGCCGGATACAGTACTTTCGAGATAACTTCTGCCTCGTTTTCCTCCTGCATGCAGCGCAGATAATCTCCCTGTGAAAACAGTTTCATATCAAAGCGGGAAATATTCCGCGCGCGCCAAAGGCGGAGAACGGATACCGCTTCGCAGTCTTTGCCGGAAATCATCATATCATACGCGACGGCCTCCACTTCTTTGTACCCGCCGTATGTTACCTTTAATCCGTTTTCAGACCAATCTTCATGGACCCAACCGTCAAATTTGACCGTGCAGGATTTATCGCTGCGCTGCGTGAGCCAAACCTCTCCGCCGGGAAGCCAAATGTCCGGCAATTCCGTTTGCCAGCCGTCCACGATCTTCTGCTTAAACAAGCCGTAATCATAGCGGATGGAATACCCCATCGCGGGATAATTCCCCGTAGCCAATGCATCCATAAAGCAGGCAGCCAAACGGCCGAGCCCGCCGTTGCCAAGACCTGCATCGGGTTCCTGTTCGTAGAGGTCTTCCAAGGTCAGGTCAAAATATTTCAGAGCCTTCTCGTATTCCTCTGCCAAACCGAGATTGTAAATGTTGTTTTTGAGCGATCTGCCGAGCAAAAACTCCATGCATAGATAATACACTCGTTTGCCCTTTTTACTTTTCATTACCTTGTGGAACTGTTGCCTTTTTTCCAACAAAATATCCCTGACGCTCATAACGACCGCTTTATAAATCTGATCTTTGGTCGCCTCTTTCGGAGATACGCCGAAATATCTTGACAACTTTCCTTGAATTAACAGCTGTACTTCCTTTTCGGTAATGCTTTGCGTATTGCTCATGTTCCCAGCTCCTCTTAGAGTTAAAATTATTTCAACATTTCCCCGTACATCTTTTCATATTCCTTGGCCGATCTCTGCCAACTGAAATCGACAGACATGACGCGCTTTATAAGCTGCGGCCAAAATTCTTTATTGTGATAACAATTGATCGCTTCCCGAATCACATACAACATATCATAAGCGTTATAATTTGCAAACGTAAATCCGTTTCCGCCGTTGCCGACAGGCTTGATGCTATCATACAGCCCGCCCGTTTCGCGAACGATGGGCACTGTTCCGTATCGGCTTGCGATCATCTGCGACAGGCCGCACGGTTCTGATTTCGAAGGCATCAGGAATAAATCGGCGCCCGAATATATTTTACGGGAAAGATCCGGATTGAAAGCGATCACCGAAACCAACTTTCCGACATAGCGTTTGGCAAGGTCGGTAAAATAATTTTCGTAGGAAGAATCGCCTTTCCCTAAAATTATGACCTGAACATCCTGCCTTAATACCTCCTCTATCACCGTGCGGACAAGATCCAACCCCTTATGCGCGACCAAACGCGAAATAATGGCGATGACCGGCGTATCCGGTTTAACGGGAAGGTTGAACATCTTTTGTAATTCTTCTTTACACCGCTTTTTCGGCTCGATATTATCGGCGCTGTAATGGCTGAATATCGCTTTGTCCGTTTCGGGATTATAGGAATCGGTATCGATACCGTTCAAGATGCCGAACAGCTTGAATTCGTTTCTGCGAACGATAGGATCAAGCCCGTGCGCATAAAACGGATCTTTGATCTCCTGCGCATAATGCGGGCTGACCGTAGAAAATTTTTCGCTGCATTCGATGGCCGCTTTCATCAGATTGATGCACTTGTTATATTCCAAAAGATATTTCCACGAGTTGGATATTCCAAAAAGATCCTCCAAAATATCCAGCGAATATTTTCCCTGATACTCTATATTATGAATGGTAAAGAGCGAACGGATATACTGATATTCCGGGCGGAAACAGTAAATCGTTTTCAGGTAGATGGAGGCAAGCGCAGCCTGCCAATCGTGGCAGTGCATTACGTCGGGATAAAAATTCAAAAACGGCATGATCTCCATGACGCTGCGGCAGAAGTACGCAAACCGCTCGCCGTCGTCATAATATCCGTAGCAACCGGGGCGCTTGAAATAGTATTCGTTGTCGACGAAATAAAAGATCACCCCGTCCGATTCATAGCTGAATATCCCGCAGTACTGATTTCTCCATGCGAGCGGCACAAAAATATTTCCGAGATATTTAAACTTATTCCTGTATTCCCAGGAGATATCCGAGTACAGAGGAATGATGACGCGCACATCCAGCTCATCGTTTTTTGCAAGCGCCTTGGAAAGAGAACCGATGACCTCGGCCAGCCCGCCCGTGGAAATAAACGGCGTGGCCTCCGATGCGACAAACAGAATTTTCCGCTTAGGTACTACACGAATGTTTGTGACCTCGGCCGACTCCTTTTGCTCGTCCTTCGCTTGTTCGGCGGTAATTTTCTTTTTACGCGGTGCCCGCTTTGCGGCACCCTCCGAAGATTGAACGGATCCGTTCTCCGCTCTGCCCGTGGCCACATCATCTTCCTGTATCTTGTTTAGCTTTTCTTCTTCCCGTTCGATCTTTTTTGTCGCAGGCATAATTCGTTAGATTACCTCCTTTTTTGAACGTGTTAATTGTTACACCATGCTGCCTTTGGGCAGGAAATACGGTTGTATTTCACAGCCGGAAAGGATACGCCTGTCTCGTATAACGACGTTTTTGTCCGTCACAACACAATTCAACTTTACGCATTCCCCGATAACCGTATCCTGCATGATGATAGAATCTTTCACAACGGAACCCTTTCCCACCTTTACGCCGCGGAATAAGATGCTGTTTTCAACAGTTCCTTCCACCATGCAGCCGTCCGAAATGAGCGAGTTGCGAATCACGGCGCCGTCGCCGTACTTTGACGGAGCGGAATCCCGTACTTTTGTATAGATATCGCGCGCACCGAACAATTCATCGCGGATATTTTTATCCAGCAATGCCATATTGTGCTTAAAATAAGAGCCGAAAGAATCGATGGTGGCAAAGTATCCGGCAAAGTCGTAGGTATACACTTTCAGGCTTTTCAAATTTTTCATGATGACGTCCTCGCGGAAGCTGTTGTACCCGCGCGCGATCGCATCATTGATTATGCTGAGCAGGAACCGGCGGCCGATCACCATAATATTGCTGTAAAAATGGGCTCGTTCGTCGATCTGCTCGTTGATCTTCATTCCCGTGACGCGGCCGCTTTCGTCCGCCGTCACGACCGTATACAGCGAAGAATTTGAAATGGTTTCCGAATGGCAGACCAATGTTATATCCGCCTTTTTCTCCTCATGATAATCGATAACATCTGAAAAGTCCATGCGGTAAACGCCGTCACAATCGCAAAGAATCACATAATCTTCGTTGCGGCGGTTCAAAAAGCCCGTAATGCCCTTCAATGCCTCCAGACGGTTTTTATAAAGCCCGCCGTTCTCCTCTATTGCACCATACGGCGGCAGCAATACCAGCCCGCCCGATTTGCGCGCCAAATCCCAATCTTTTCCGCTGCCGAGATGGTCCAACAGCGATTGATAGTTGTTTTTGGTGATTATCCCTACCGTTGTTACGCCCGAATTGACCAAATTCGAGAGCGCAAAATCGATGAGCCTATATCTTCCGCCGAACGGAAGGGAGCCCATTGTTCTCTGGCGCGAAAGTTCGGGGACATTTTCATCATGGATATTGGAAAAAATTACACCGACTGCCGACATATTATGCTTCCTCCCCTGCCTGTATATTTTTATCGATCATGGCGCCCGCCGAAATTTTGGCGTCTTTGCCGATCGATACGTTCCGCCCCAATACGGCGATACCCTTGGCTGTTTCGCGGGCTTCTCCGACCGCAGCGTTTTCCCCGACGATAACATCTTCATCAATGATGGAATAATCGATGCGGGCCCCCGCTTTTACGACCGTTCCGCTCATAATGACGGAATCTTTTACCGTGGCTCCCTTTTCGATCACTACATTGCTGGACAAGACGGAATTCTCTACATTGCCGTAAATTTCACAGCCGAGCGCAACCATGGAATTGCGAACGGTCGCCCCCTCCCCGATATATTCGGGCGGAGCCAAAGGATTCCGCGAATGGATCTTCCAAGCGGGATCTGCAACATCGAATTCCGGTTCCTCTCCGAGAAGGTCCATATTTGCTTCCCACAGCGAAGCGATCGTTCCGACATCCTTCCAATACCCGTCGAAACGATAGGCAAACATGCGCTCTCCCGCATTCAGCATATTGGGCAATACATTTTTGCCGAAATCTTTGGAAGAATCGGGATCGTTGTCGTCGTCTTCCAGATATTTATACATTTTATCCGCAGTAAAAATATATACCCCCATGGATGCAAGCGTGCTTTTAGGCTGTTTGGGCTTTTCCTCGAACTCATAGATGGAACCATCCGGATTTGTATTCAAAATTCCGAAACGCGAAGCCTCTTTCAGCGGCACTTCAATGGCGGCGATCGTACAATCTGCCTGCGTGTCGATATGCGCGCGAAGCATCTTGCTGTAATCCATCTTATAGATATGATCGCCGGATAAGATCAAAACGTAATCGGGGTTATACATTTTGATAAAATTTAAATTTTGGTAAATAGCGTTGGCTGTGCCCTCGTACCACGCCGATTTCGATTTTTTCTGATAAGGAGATAGAACATGAACTCCGCCGAAAGCGCGGTCTAAGTCCCAAGGTTGTCCGTTCCCGATGTATTCATTTAATAGCAGCGGCTGGTACTGCGTCAAAACGCCTACAGTGTCGATCCCCGAATTGATGCAGTTCGACAGCGGAAAATCGATGATACGATATTTCGCGCCGAACGGGACCGCGGGTTTCGCAATATTGTTCGTCAGGGCGTATAAACGGCTGCCCTGTCCGCCTGCCAATAACATTGCGACGCATTCTTTTTTTCTTTGCATATTCAACCCCCAAAAATGATATAGAATTAAACTATTTCTCCGTCTCTAAAGATATGCTGCCGAATCATAGAATTTTTTGCAAGTATACGCACGTCAGCTTCGGCAGTTCGATCTTTATCGAATATTCTTTGCCGTGGCTCTGTTTTCTTTCGGTATTGAAAATTCTTTTGCTCATCCCGCCCGTCCCGCCGTACTTCGGGTTATCGGTATTGAATACTACTTTATACTTCCCTTTAGGTACGCCGAGGCGGTATCCGTCTGCTTTGGTTCCCGAAAAATTGATGACGACCAAATACGAATTTCCTTCGCGGTCTCTGCGCATATAGGCGAGCATATTCCGGTCCGCATCGTTTGGAGCGATCCACTCGAACCCGTCCCAAGAATCCTCGATCTGATACAGCGCAGGCGTTTCGCGATACAGTTTGTTCAGCGCCGCATTCATGTCGGACAGCTTTTGATGCAGCGGATATTCTTTCAAGAAAAATTCGAGCCCCTCTTTGTAGTCCCATTCCTTGAATTGTCCGAATTCGCAGCCCATAAACAGCAGCTTTTTGCCGGGATGCGACATCATGAATCCCATAAACGCGCGGACGTTTGCGAATTTTTCCTCGTAGTTTCCTGGCATTTTATCGATCAGCGAATGCTTGCCGTACACAACTTCATCGTGCGAGATGGGCAAAACATAATTTTCGGTAAACGCATACATCATCGAAAAAGTAAGTTTATTGTGATTGCCTTTTCGGAAATACGGATCGGTTTGCATATAATCGAGCACGTCATTCATCCAGCCCATATTCCATTTGAAATTGAATCCTAACCCTCCGATATCGACGGGCTTTGTGACGAGCGGCCACGCCGTCGACTCCTCCGCGATCATCAGCGCATCGGGAAATTCGGAAAATACGGTCGAATTGAGCCGCCGCAAAAACTCGATGGCTTCCAAGTTTTTATTTTCGCCATACTTATTGGGCAGCCACTCGCCGGGCTTTTTATCGTAATCGAGGTAGAGCATCGACGCGACCGCATCCACGCGCAATCCGTCAATATGAAACTTATCAAAGAAAAATACTGCGTTTGAAATCAGAAAAGACAGAACCTCGTCGCGCCCGTAATCGAAGCGGCGCGTCCCCCAGCTCTTGTGCTCCATGCGGTCCCATGCAGGGCTTTCGTACAGCGGCTGCCCGTCAAATTCATATAGGCCGTGCGCATCCTTGGGAAAATGCGCGGGGACCCAATCCATGATGACGCCGATGCCGTTTTTATGGCAGGCGTCGACAAACTTCATAAAATCATGCGGCGTACCCAGCCGCGATGTAATGGCAAAATACCCTGTGACCTGATAACCCCACGAACCGTCGTACGGATATTCGCAAAGGGGCATAAATTCAATGTGGGTATACCCCATCTCTTTCAGATACGGGATGAGGTCTTCAATCAGCTTATTAAAATCGAAATAATTGCCGTCCTCATACTGCCGCCAGGAAAGCGCGTTCATTTCATATATATTCATTGGAGAGGAATATATATTCGAATGCTTTCTGTTTTTGAGATATTCTTTATCCCCCCAGCGAAAGCCTTCCAAGTCGTAGGTTTTTGATGCCGTTTTGGATGGCGTTTCCGCATGGAACGCATAGGGATCGGCTTTATACAGAAATCTTCCGTCTGCCGTCTTGATGCAATACTTATAGACAGAAAACTCCTTTAAGGCAGGGATAAACGTTTCAAACGTTTCCCCGTCCAGCAGTCGCTCCATTTTATTTGCATCAGGATTCCAATCGTTGAAATCCCCAACGACGGAAACTTCTTCCGCATGCGGCGCCCATACACGGAAAACATATCCTTTTTTGCCGTCTTCCCTCTGCGGATGCGCTCCGAAAAATTCATATGACTTGTAATTTTTTCCGTGATGAAACACATACAAAGGGAAATCGACTGACATTTTTATTCATCCTCCGAGCAGGCAAATTTGTTACTTCTATTATTATTATACAATAAAAACGGCTTGTTTTCAATAGTTCATCAAAAAAAATTGCAACAAATTATGGCGGGATTGCAAATTATTACAATTGTATAAATATTTGTGCTACCTTCATACATTTATAAGTATTTCTGTATAAATTACTTTTCGTTTCACAAAAGAACAAGCCAAAGAGTTGCGCCCGATTACCGGCCGTTCTCTTTGGCTTGTATTTTCATTTATAGTTAAAACTTTGGCAATGGCTGTGCGGGTAAAATTACATTAACCGCGAAGTGATAAAACCTTTTTTTCATAATCGCGCATTTCGGCAATCCACTTATCGCGGACAGGCACGCCGTTCATTTCGCAATACCGATCCCAAACAGCGCCGAACGGCAGACTTTTGAGCTCTTCCAAATATCCGAGGCGGCTCGCCCAATCCCCTTCGCGCTCAACCTTGCGGAGCAGTTCTACCGGCTCCAAAAGGCTGACGAGGATGGCTTTGAGCGTATTGCGCGCACCGATCACCCACGCTCCCACGCGGTTGATGCTCGCATCGAAAAAGTCCAGCGCGATATTGACCTTGGAGAATGCTTGCGCACGGTTGATTTCGTTGAACACGCTCTGCAATTCTTCGTTGTAGGCGACGACGTGATCGCTGTCCCAGCGGACGCCGCGGCTGACGTGCAGCAAAAGTTCGTCCGAGAAGGTAAGGATCGAACTGATTTTATCGCTTACGAGTTCGGTGGGATGGAAATGCCCCATGTCGAGGCAGAGCAGTTTTTTGTTCAAGAGCGCATAGGAAAGGTAAAATTCAAGGCTGCCTACCACGAAGCTTTCCGTGCCGATGCCGAACAGCTTGGGTTCGAGCGCATCGACCATATGTTTTGCGCTGTATTGCGCTTTGAAGATTTCGTCGAGCGAGTTTTTCAGATTGGCGCGCAGTTCCGCCTTATTGATGCAATTGTCCTTGCTGCCGTCGCTGATCCAGATATTGTTGACGCACTTCTGCCCCAACTCGGCGCCGATGCGGTCGGCGATTTCGCGGCACTCTTCGGTGTGGCGTATCCAAAACGCGCGGACGGCAGGGTCGGGCGAGGAGAGCGAATACCCTTCCTCCATGTTCGGATGATTGTATATGGTCGGGTTGAAATCCAAACCGATCCCCTTATCCTTGGCCCAGCTTACCCAGCCTTCAAAGTATTCGTAACGGAGCTCGTCGCGCTCCACGCACTTGCCGTTCGTTTCCGCATAAATGCTATGTAAGTTAAATTTATGCTTTCCCGGAATCAGTTCCATCGCTTTGGATATATCGCTGCGCAACTCTTCCCCGTTTCGTGCGCGGCCGGGGTAGTTGCCCGTCGCCATAATTCCGGTATTGATGCGTTCCTTGCGGTTTTCAAACCCGATTCCGTCGTCCCCTTGCCAGCAGTGAATGCTGATTTTTTTGTCGCTCATCTTGCGGAGCGCGGCGTCGGTATCTACGCCCAATTCCGCGTAGATCTCCTTGGCTGCTTCATATCTTTGATTATCGGTCACGATTTTTTCTCCTTTTTTAATTACACCAAAAACGGCTGCTTATTGACTCTGTGCACGCAGATCTCATCCACGACGGCGTTGCCGCGGTTTTTCAGGAAAAAGAGCACGATATCCGCAATTTCCTCAGGCATGATCATCCCCTCAGGCGAAAGATCGGGGCGCGCCACTTTCACCATATCGGTATACACGCCGCCGGGACAGATCGCATGGACGCGGATGTTCTCCGTGTACAATTCCGCCGCCAAAGATTTTGTAAAGCCCAACACCGCATGTTTAGACGCGACGTACGCGCTCTGCAACGGATACCCCGAATGCCCGACGACCGACGAGAGGTTCACAATGCTCGCGCGGTCGGATTTGCGAAGATACGGCAATACCTTTTGCGTGAGGAAATACGGCACTTTCACGTTGATCTTCATGATTTTGTCGAAAACCGCTTCGGGGGTATCTTCAAATTTGGAATTGTATGCCATTCCCGCGTTGTTGATGAGGATATCGATGCCCCCCATCTTTTCCGCGGCAGTTTTCACGCTCTTATCCAAAAAGTCCATATCGGTGAGATCCCCGCCCAAGGGAAGGCACTTTGCCCCCGTCTCCAATACCGCGCGTTCCGTCTCCGCAAGACGCTCCGGGTTATTTTCCCCAAGAAGGACCATGTTCACACCCTCTTTTGCCAAGGCCACCGAGGTGGCGCGGCCAATTCCGCCGCCAGCCCCCGTGATGACCGCGACCCTGCCTTTCAATCCGCTCATTTTCGTCTCTCCTTATGCTGAATTAAATAAAAATTAAATTTTACAAGACCTGTTCGGTCCTTGCGATTATATCGTTCTGCGTTTGGGTGGACAGCACCGTAAAGAATGCCGAATAACCCGCCACGCGCACGATCAGATCCTTATAATTTTCGGGATGCTTCTGCGCATCGAGAAGGGTCTTTCTCGAAACTACGTTGTATTGCACATGGAACCCGTGCAGCGCATCGAAGAAAGTGCGTATCAGCATAGACAGCTTGTCGCAATCTTTCTGTTCAGACAAGACCTGTGGCGTGACCTTTTGGTTGAGAAGAACGCCGCCCGCGATCTCCTTTGTGCGAAGTTTCGAAACCGATTTGAACACGCTCGTCGGCCCGTGCGTATCCATCGAATGGGTGGGAGAACATCCCTCCGCAAGCGGTTCGCCTGCATGCCTGCCGTCGGGCGTGGCGCAGGTTCCCGCGCCCTGCGGCACGTTCGCCGCTACCGACGATGTGCCCGCATAATAATTGCCGCCGATCGGCCCGCGGCCGTAGCGGGTATTCTTATATTTTTTAATTTCGTCGAGATAGGTGTCGTACCCTTTTACGACAAGTTCATCCACATAATCGTCGTCGTTGCCGTATTTCGGCGCTTTCAACAGCATTTGACGGATCTCCTCGCCGCGCTCGCCCGCGAAGTCGGTCACCAATGCGTGCCAAAGTTCTTCCTGTGTGAGCGCGTGTTCCTCAAATACGCATTTTTTGATGGCCGCGAGCGAATCTCCGAGGTTTGCAACGCCGACTTGCAATTGGCTGATCATATCGTACACGGCGCCGCCCTCTTTGAGGTGCTTGCCCCTGCCGATACAGTCGGCCACAAGCGCGGAACAGAGGATATCCGGCACTTCCTGCTCTACGACCATATCCGCGCAATTATCCAAAATCACGCCCTGATGAATGAGCATGCGCGCCGTTTTATCCCACGCGGCAAGAACTTCGTCGAACGACTTCATTTCGGTAAATCTGCCCACGCCCTTGCAGATCTGTTTGCCGGTCGTGAGATCGACGCCGTTGTTGAGTGCGATCATCAGTGTTTTCGGGAAATTGAGATAGCTCATGCCCGTGCAGCGATATCCCCATTTGCCGGGAACTCCTACTTCCACACAGCCGATGGCGCTGTAATTGTAGGCGTCCTCCTCCGTAACGCCCTGCGCCATGAGCGCCGGGATAATGATTTCGTCGCTGTTGAACGCGGGCATGCCGAACCCCAGCTTGATCATGCGGATACAATCCTGCATGAAATCTTCGTCCATTTCCGCAAAATAGCGCACGGTGAGGTTTGGCTGAGGAAGGCGCGTTCTGCCGATAGAGGTCAAAACGAGGCGCGTCAGTTCGTTGACGGCGCTCTTTTTATCCGTCGTCTGCCCGCCGATGGTGATATTCTGATACATGGGGCTGCCCGCCGCAAAGCGCGTATGCCCCCAACTGCGAATTTTGTTGATGGTCAGGGTTTTGAGCCAGAGGTTTTCGAGCAATTCGAGCATAAATTCCCGATCCATGCCCTCCGCCGCGCTCTTTTCATAATAAGGATACATATATTGGTCAAACCGCCCGAAAGAGAGGGAGTGCCCGTTCGACTCGATCTGCAAAATGAGGTGTACAAACCAAAGGCTCTGCACCGCCTCGTAAAAGTCTCGCGCACCCTGCATGGGAACGCGGGCGCAGATCTCGGAAATGCGGCGCAGTTCCGCAGCGCGGGCAGGGTCGGATCGCTCCGCCTTTTCCGCTTCGGCGGCGGCGAGGGCGGAGTAGCGCTTTGCGTATGTTTCCACCGCGTCGATGACGATGAGGATCGCTTTATAGAAATAACTCGCTTTCATGCTCTCGAATTCCGCATAATCCAGCCCGTCCAAAATCGATCGGACGCGGGCGCGGACGGCAGAAAGCCCGTCTTTGAGCACGCTCTCATAATCGACGGCGAGATGCGCGTCGCCAGAAGTAATATTTCCCTCGTTGCGGATAATGCCGATGTCGTAGATAGTCTTTGCACTTTCGGGATAAGCGGCGTACGCCTTATCCTGCAAAGTGCGGCCCTTCCAATAGGGATATATATCGCGCAGGATGCGCTTGTTTTCCTCGCTGATGATAAAGCGGTCGCCGTTGCGCTTTTCAAACTCGTCCAATTCCGCGATGACCCAATCCATGGCATACTCCGGGAAGATGGGAGCGGCTCTGTTTTCGCTCGCCTGATTGCCGACGATCAGCGTCTGCGGTTCTATGTAGATGCTCATGTTTTCCAGCACTTCTTTGACCATATAGGCGCGTTTGAGCACTACCTGGTCCATCTCATGCTCTTTATATGCTTTTGTCGTGAGCACGGCGCGCTCGGTGCATACCTTCGGCACCGTATTGAGAAGATCGTCTCGAAAACTCTTGATGCGCGGCGTCATTTCTCCGAAATAATTTTTCATACTTTCACTTCCGCTCCTTTACGGTTTATTTTTCCTTTTGTTTTTTTTATCCGCCAATCTGAACGTCGAACCCTTCCTCCGCGAAAATCGCCCTGTGTGCGGCAAGTTCTTCCTTGTGCATTTGCGGGATGCCCTTATATGCGTAAGCGAGCCCCAATTTTTCGTACTTCTTTTCCCCGAACTGATGAAACGGCAATAGCTGTACCCGCGTTATACCCATTTCCCGAAACAGATGACAGAAAGCTCGTGCGTCCTCCAACGAGTCGTTATATCCCGGAATGACGGGGATACGCACGCAGTAATCCCTGCCGCTTGCCGCGAGCGAGCGGATATTTTGCAAAATCAAACGGTTGGATACCCCCGTCCCCTCTCGATGCTTTTGCTCGTCGTAATGCTTACAGTCGATAAAAACGAAATCGACCTTTTCCGTAAGCGCGACAAATTTCTCCGCCGAAACGGAGCCCGCCGTTTCGATCGCGACATGGATGCCCGCCCCTTTAAGAGCCGAAATCAGTTCGAGCGCAAACGCATACTGCATAAACAAATCGCCGCCCGTAAGCGTTACGCCGCCCCCGCTCTTATCATAAAAAGGTTTATCCTTTAAAACTTCCGCAAGAATTTCTTCCGCGGTATATTCGCGCGCCTCGCTGCGAGTGTCGGAAAACGGAAATTGCGATTCGGGATTGGCGCACCACTTGCACCGCAGGTTGCATCCGCAAAAAAACACGTCCGTGCGGATCCCTGCACCGTCGTGCAGGCAAAATTTTTGTATATTGAAGATATACCCTTTTTCCGATTGCATACTCTACCGTTTTTTGCTTGCTTTTTTTGCGCTATTATTGTATGATAATGTAAATTGTTTGTCAATATATGCCGTTAAAACACTTCATTTTGCAAAATTGAACACATTAAGGCACCTAAAATGGATAACTTTGAACAAAAAAATCTGATTCCGTCTCATCGGCAGGAATACATATTGGAACTTATTCGGCGGTACAAAGCCGTAAGCGTTACACAGCTCTCCAAAGAGCTGTATATAAACGAAGCAACGATCCGCCGCGACCTAAACGTTTTGGCAAAGAGCGGCGTTATTTCGCGCACTTACGGAGGCGCCGTGCTCAACGAAGGGCTGGACAGCGAGATCCCTTTTTTCGTGCGCGAAACTTCGCACGCCGAGGCAAAACGGCAAATCGGTGAAAGCGCGGCGGGATTTATCAAAGACGGGGATACTGTTTTTTTTGATTCTTCCTCCACGACGGCGTTTATCATCCCCCATCTTTCTCAAAAAAAGGGGCTGCGGATCGTAACAAACGGAGCGAAAGCCGTGCTCATGCTTTCCAAACTTTCCGACTGCGAAATTTACTGCATCGGCGGGAAACTGCGGGAAAACAGCCTTTCCTTTGTGGGAAGCGATACGCTTAGGGCGCTGAATAATTATCATTTTGATGCGGCTTTCTTCTCCTGCCGCGGGATCGACCTCAAATTCGGGCTGACCGACTCCAATATCAACGAGGCCGAAATACGGCGGGTGCTGATCAGCAACGCGAAAAAAACATATGTTTTGGCCGATAGTTCAAAATTTGACGTCGTGTCTTTTTATACCATTGCGGAACTTTCTTCCGTCTCCGCGATCGTAACGAACGCCCGCCCCTCCGAAAATTGGGAACAGACCTTGCGTGAAGCAAATGTTTCCGTCTATCTCTGATCATTAAAAAAGAGGAACAGCCAAACAAGCCGTTCCTCTTTAAATTTTGCGACAAAATTGTACCTAAATTTTGCAGCAAATATTGTGGCTGTACCCACAACATAAAAGGAAAGCACCGCAAAATTTTGCAGTGCTTTCCTCTGGTGTGAAGAATGGGACTTGAACCCACACGGATTTCTCCATACGCCCCTCAAACGTACGCGTCTGCCAGTTCCGCCATCCTCACAAGCGAAAATTATTTTACACTATTTAAATAAAAATGTCAAGTCAATCGTAGAAGAAATTATAATATTTATAGAATTTTTTAACCCGACGGACATATTTTTCTGTTTCCGGGAATGGTATTTTTTGCAGCGCTATTCCGTCGGAAGAAAAGGAAGCATCTTGCAGCCATCTGCGCACGTTACCCTCCCCTGCATTGTAAGCGGCGAGCTGTTCGTCCTGCCCTGAAAATTTTTTACCGAGATATCCGAGATACCAAACGCCCATGCGGATATTGTCGTTTGCCGAATAAATATCCAAATCTTCCCCCAAGCATTTGCAAATAAACTGCGCCGTTGAAGGCATCAGCTGCATGAGCCCTACCGCACCGGAAGAACTGACGGCGTTTTCGTTAAAGCTGCTTTCCGCACGAATAATTGCATATATCAAATTTTCTTCGATTTTATTTTCCTGCGCATATTTGGAAACAAATTGCTCGTACCGCTTCGGAATATAGGCAGCATAAAACAGCACGATACCCGCTATGCCCAACACGAGCAGGCTCGCCAATAGCAAAATTAAAATCCGCTTATACTTTTTTTGCTTCAAAGATTTCATGGACAATTCGCTTTACCTTGCTTTCGAGGGAGAGCAAATCCCCGTCGTTATATAGTACAGTATGCCCAGAAATCGAATTTCTTTCATAATCGTATTGATTTTTTACGCGCGCCGCCACTTCCTGTTCGGTGAGCCCGTCGCGCGACATGACGGCACGGATGCGCTCGGATAAATCGCGCGAAACGATGATCACCCGATCAAATTCGCCTTCGCTTCCGCTCTCAAACAGCAGCGGCACCTCGGCAAAGGCCGCCGCGCCCGAACATTCCTCCATTTGGGAGAATAACTTTTGCATGATGAACGGATGCGTCAAGTGGTTCAAATGCTGCAATTTTTCCTGATTTCCAAAAACGAGCGCAGCCAATTTTTTACGGTCCACCTTTCCGCCTGCAACGCAATCCGGAAAATCCGCTCGGATTTTGTTGAAAATCGCGGGCTCGTCATAGATATTCCGCGCGACGGCATCTGCCGAAAATACGGGATATCCGAGCCCCGATAAAATTTTCATGACGGTGGATTTGCCGCTCCCGATACCGCCCGTAACGGCAACGTACAGTTTATTTCGCTTCATACCAATTTTTTCCGCAATGTATTTCCGCGACCAAAGGAACATTTAACCGGACGGCATTTTCCATTTCCGTTTTCAAAATTGCACTCACCGCCTCCGCTTCATCTTCAAACGCATCGATCACGAGTTCGTCGTGTACCTGCAATATAAGTTTGGAACGCAGCCCTTCTCTTTTCAGTCGGTCGTAAATATTGATCATTGCAATTTTGATTATATCGGCGCTGCTCCCCTGCAAAGGCATATTCATCGCAGCGCGCTCTCCAAAGGAACGGATATTGTAATTGGAGGAACGGATTTCGCTTATCACTCGCTTTCTGCCGAGCAACGTCGTAACATATCCGTTCTTTCTCGCAAATTCGACGTTCGAATCCATATATTTTTTGACGTCGGAATACGTTTCAAAATATTTTTTGATATATTCGCCCGCCTGCTTCGTGGGAATATTTAAATTGGAAGCGAGTCCGAAATCGCTTATACCGTAGATAATGCCGAAATTGACGGCTTTTGCCGCGCGGCGCTGCACCGCGTTCACCTCGCTGATTGGAACGGAAAACACCTGCGCCGCCGTCAGCGCATGTATATCCTGCCCTTCCCTGTATGCCTCTATCAATTCTTTACAGCCGGAAAAATGAGCCAACAGCCGAAGTTCGATCTGCGAATAGTCGGCGTCGATGAGGATCCTGTTCTCCGCGCGCGGAATAAACAACTTGCGCAATTCGCGGCCGTCGTCATCCCGAATGGGGATATTTTGCAAATTCGGATTCGCGCTCGAAAGTCTGCCCGTCGTCGTCATCACTTGGTTATAGGAAGTATGCACGAGCCCCGTATTCGGGTCGACCAGCGGCTTGAACCCGTCGATATAGGTGGAAAGTAATTTTTGATAATGGCGGCACTTCAATACATCGCGTACAATTGCATAATCCCCCGCGAGCTTTTCCAATATATCCGCACTCGTCGAATACGCTCCCCGCTTGCTTTTGCGCGGAGCCGGGAGCTTTAACTTTTCAAAAAGTATCTTCCCTAATTGCGCGGGGGAATTCAAATTGAACTGTTCTCCCGCCGCCGTATAAATGGCCGCCGTGGATTGCTCGATCGCATCGCGATATACTTTTTCAAAGTGATCCATCGCGGAAAGATCGATCTTTACTCCGCACTCCTCCATGTCGTAAAGAACGTCCGTCAAGGGAAGTTCTACATCCCGGTACAGAGAGTTCAAATTCTCCTCGGCAAGTTTTTCGCTCAATATATCAAACAGGCAAAACACTCCGTATGCGGGCGTATTCTCGCTCATGCCGTAGTTTTGCAAAACAAAAAGCAAGTTATCGTCTTTGCCCGAATAGTCGGTGAGATATTTTAAAAGCGATACGTCCTCCGCCGAGCATTGGATTTCCGCCTCCATCGAATGCAAAGCCTTACGAAAATCTTTTTTCCCGTATAAAAGCGCAGTCGAATCGGTTTTTGAAAAAACTTCCTGCAAAATTTTCGCGATCTCGTGCGTATGCAGCCCGTTGTCAAGCAGCGTTTCCTTTTCTTTCAGAACAAATTCCGCGTCCTTTGCATACAGGTGAAAACCATCTTTCCACTTTACCGCGGCAAATTTTTCTGCAGGGCCGAACGTTTCCAAAAATTCCCGCGCGTCATTGACGACTCGCATGGGGATAGAATCTTGTTTGATCTCCTGCTTTTGTTCGCTCTCCGCTTCAAAAATGTCCATCTTTAAAAAAGAGGTGAATTCGAGCTGCAAAAATTGCGTCCGCACTTCGTTGGAAAAAGGGATCGCTATTTTACAGCAATCAAGGTCGATATCGAGCTCGACATTTCGATCGATCGTAGCGAGCGTGCGGGACAAATATGCCGACTCTTTCCCTTTTTCCAATTTGGTTTTTACTGAACCGCTGATATTATCGATATTTGAATAAACATTATCCAAACTGCCGTATTCGGAAATGAGAGAAAAGGCGGTTTTTTCACCGATCCCAGGCACTCCGGGAATGTTGTCGGAACTGTCGCCCATCAGAGCTTTCATTTCGATGACCTGCGCCGGAAAGTATCCTACGACGGAAAAAAAGTTGCTTTGGTTCAGTTTCAGCAGATCGCTGACGCCCGTTTTTGTAAGATAAACGTCCGTCCGTTCGTCGATCAACTGATATGAATCCTTATCCCCCGTAATGATGATACTCTTTGTGTCTTCAAATTTGTGCGACAGCGTGCCGATCAGATCATCCGCCTCAAAGCCTTCCTTTTCGCATAAAGCGATATTCATAGATTTCAAAAGCGATTTCAGCATACCGAGCTGCACGGCTAAATCTTCGGGCATCGGCTTGCGCGTCGCCTTATACCCGTCATACATTTTATGCCGAAAGGTCGGCGCTTTCAGATCGAACGCCACGATCAGCCGATCCGGTTTAATATCCCCTATTATCTTTAACAGCAATTTTGTGAATCCGAAAACCGCATTGGTCGGCGTTCCGTTTTTCGTGGTAAGATGTTTCGTTGCATAAAATGCCCTGTTCAGCAGGCTGTTTCCGTCGATCAATACGAGTGTATTCATTGTAAACCTCTTTTTGCCGTCAATTTTTCTATCGCCGTACCATTATAACAAAACGGACGAAGTTTTGCAACTTATGAATATTCTTTTTATGCAGCAAAAAAGCCCGCGCAAAAATGCGACGGGCTTTTTACAGCAAATTTTTACTTGATCAACTTAATTTTACCGATGATCGGGAGTTCGTATCTTTCCTCGCGTACGACGCCCAAAATCGCCAAAATGCACGCGACCAGCATGATCAGGCCGAACACGCCGCACAGAATACCGAACAATGTTCCCAAAAATGCAACGGCACCGAGCAGCCCTGTAAGAATCCCGAAAATAACTTCGCCTACGATGACCGTCAACAAAACGACCAAAGCCTGGTTTGCATGAAATTTTGCAAATTCGTCGTTCGGATAAATGATCAGCGGCAGAAAAAACAGTATTCCGAATAGATATGCCAACGAACAGATCGCCTTTTTTTGCATCAATTCGTCGGCTGAACTTTTTTTCTCCGATTCTTTATCCTGCTCCGCATTTTTCCTATCCGTTTCGCTGTTTTTCTCTTGCGGTGAATCCGCCGTTTCTTTTACTTCCGCGCTTTCGCGTTTCGAGTTTTCATCTTCGGGCAGTTTGTTTTCTTCCATTTCTTTCACCTCGATCTTTATAATTTTATGCATAAGCAGCTTGCTTTTGTTCGAGCCGCCTGCATATATTACGCTTTTAATCATATGCGGGTTTGTCGATACAACCCTATTTGCGTTTCTTTCACGGATGATCTTGTTCCGTGCCGCCTTCCGCCGCTTGTTCCTTTTTTCCGTCGATCGTGACGGGCGGAGCGAAAAAGTCGCGCCCCTTTTTCTTAACGATCATAAAATAGGCGACAACGAGCGCAACGCCGATCAGAACAAGCAATACCGCCGTAAGCTGCGAAGGCGATAAAAAGGAAATAAACGTTTGGCCCCTGTCGTCATCGCGAAAATATTCGATGATAAACCGCCAAATGCCGTATCCGATAAAATAGGTCGGCAGGCAAAAACCCTTCCCTCTCCAATTTCTCCAAACCAGGAAAGCCGCCAAAGCGAACAGAAAGATTGCCTCAAACAGCTGAACGGGAATCACTTTCACGGGCGGGTTCGCCGTTCCGTGAATATACATGGCAATACCGATCCACGAATCGGTGACGCGGCCGTAACAGCACCCCGCGCAGAGGCAGCCGATACGCCCGAACCCATGCGCCAACGGCACGCAGGCCGCCGCTATATTCGCAAACGAAGGGAACCACCGCAGGTGTTCGTTGTTCTCCTTTTTAAACAGCAGATGTCCGCCCACGAAATAGATGACCAGCATACACACAGCGCCGCCGATAAACCCGCCATAAAAAGTTGCTCCGGTTTGGCTGTCGATGATAAAAGCCCCCCTCTCGGCGATATCGTAAATCGCCTGAAAAATTACGGCAAAGAGGTACCCGACGATAAAGGAGACCACGGCGCCGATCAAAATCAGATTCTGCAACTTTGCCGGCAGCTTACGCCGATCCGCCAATATGCGAAACAACACGATGGCAGCAATTACGCCGACCACTATAAAAATTTCGTACAGGCCGATCCCGCTCCCGTCAGGAAATTTGATCAGGTTATAAGGATACATTCTTTTCTCCTCAAAATTAATTGTTTATCAAATCAAGATACTCGTCAAAATTCACATTTTTATCGAACGTCTTTTTGCCGTTGATCTCGATAATACGGTTTGCAACGGTATTCATGAGTTCTTGGTCGTGCGAAGTAAACAGCATGCACCCTTTAAAATTATTCATACCGTTGTTGAGCGCGGTGATCGATTCGAGATCGAGATGGTTCGTCGGTTCGTCCATGATAAGAAAGTTGCCGCCCTCCAACATCATTTTCGCGAGCATGCAACGCACCTTTTCGCCGCCCGAAAGCACCTTTGCTTTTTTGAGTGCCTCCTCTCCCGAAAACAGCATCCTGCCCAACCAGCCGCGCAGATATTCTTCGTAATGATCGTTGGAAAATTGGCTCAGCCACTCGACCAAATTGAGTTCGCAGTTTTCAAAATACTCATTATTATTCTGCGGCAAATAGGAAAAGTTGATCGTTTTGCCCCACTTTACAGAACCGGCATCCGGCTGCACGCGCCCCGTTAAAATTTCAAACAGCATCGTTACCGTCGTGCTTTTATCGCTCACAAAACCGATCTTGTCGTTTTTTTGTACGATAAAATCGAGGTTTTCGAAGTACCCTTCTTTGGTGAGCCCTTCCACGATGAGAATATCGTTGCCGATCTCTCGCTCAAATTTGAAATCGATGAACGGATACTTGCGCAAAGACGGCTTGATATCATTGATGGTGAGCCGCTCCAATTCCTTTTTGCGGGAAGTGGCCTGCCGCGATTTCGACGCGTTTGCGGCAAAGCGTGCGATAAACTCCTGCAATTCTTTTGCTCGCTGTTCCATCTTTTTGTTTTGGTCGCGCATTTGGCGCGCGATCAGCTGGCTCGTTTGATACCAAAAATCATAGTTGCCCAGATACAGCTGAATTTTGCCGTAATCGACATCGCAGATATAGGTGCATACTTTATTTAAAAAGTGACGGTTGTGCGAAACGATGATTATGGTATTTTCAAAATCCAAAAGATAATTTTCCAGCCAGCGCACCGTTTTGATATCGAGGTTATTCGTCGGCTCATCGAGCAGCAATACGTCGGGATTTCCGAACAATGCCTGCGCGAGGAGCACTTTGACTTTCATCTTTGCATCCAATTCGCCCATGCGCATCGAATGGTATTCCGCGGGGATATCCAAATCGTTTAAAAGCGTTTCCGCCTCCGATTCCGCCTCCCAGCCGTTCAGCTCCATAAATTCCGTTTCAAGTTCGGAGGCGCGAATGCCGTCTTCTTCCGTAAAGTCTTCTTTCGCGTAGAGCGCATCCTTTTCGTCCATGATCTGAACCAACCGCTTATGTCCGAGCATAACGGTGCGCACCACCGTTTGATCGTCATATGCGTTCTGATTTTGCATGAGCACGGACATACGCTCGTTTTTATCTAAACTTACCTCGCCCTTATTCGGTTCGATCTCACCGGACAGCACTTTTAAAAAAGTAGATTTCCCGGCGCCGTTTGCACCGATGATGCCATAGCAGTTTCCCTTCGTGAATTTCAAGTTGACATCTTCGAACAGTTTTTTACTGCCGTATTGCAAACTGACGTTCGTTACCTGTAACATGTTGACCTCTTTACAAATGAATTATTTTCATTATACCATATTCGGAAAAAAAGCACAAATAAATTTTATATGAAAAGTCTCGGCGCCGACTGTGCGCCGAGACTTTTCATAAATTCTATTTGTTTCCCTTTTTTCGCTTTTGAACGCATTCATGCAACAAAAATTCTATTTGACCATTAAGCGAACGGAACTCTTCCTCCGCCCATGCAGAAAGTTCCTCATACAGGCGTGCCGATATGCGCAAAGGTACCTGTTTTTTTGTATTTTTGTCTGGCAAAGTACTATTCATATCTCAATACAACGAACCGCTGTTGACGATCGGTTGCGCATCCTTATTACCACAAAGAACGACCAAAAGATTGGAAACCATCGCCGCTTTGCGTTCTTCATCCAACTCGACAATGCCGTTCTCGTTTAGTTTTTTCAGCGCCATCTCTACCATGCTCACGGCCCCATCCACGATTTTTTGACGGGCGGCGATAATGGCGGAGGCCTGCTGCCTTTGCAGCATGGCGGCGGCGATCTCCGGCGCGTACGCAAGATGCGCGATGCGGGCCTCTGAAATTTCAATGCCGGCTATATTCACTCTGCTTTGAATTTCTTTGCGCAAAATTTCCGCGATCTCGACCGATGAGCCGCGCAGCGATTTTTCGTCGCCGTTTTCTGAAACGTCGTACGGATATTGGCGCGCTACTTGGCGGATAGCAGCATCGCATTGGGTAGATATGTAGGAAACAAAATTGTCTACATCGAACACCGCTTTTGCCGTATCTACGACTTTCCAAATGACGACGACGCCGATTTCGATCGGATTTCCCTCCTCGTCATTTACTTTCTGTTTTTCGTTGTTGAGAGTCATAGCTTTCAGGGATATTTTTCGCCCTCCGCCGACAGTCATGCCCGCCGCGGGGTTAAACGTTGTGCTGAACGGATTGACCCAAAAATATCCTTCTCTTTTAAGCGTGCCGTAGTATTTGCCAAACAACGTAAGAACGACCGCTTCATTCGGATTGACGATTTTTAATCCGCCCAACAGAATGACACCGCCAATCATGACGACAACACCCGCGCAAACCATGATGATAACAGCATCCGAATGCACCTGCGCACTGAATACACACAGCAGAATGCCCCCTACGATCAAGAGGAGAGATAGTGCCAGCATCCCCCATCCGCTCTTTGCGTGTAAAACTTTTTCTTCTGTCTGCTTCGCTTTCGTTTCCATTCGGAAACCCTCCTGAATTATTTTGATATCACAATAATATCATACAACATCTCACTTGTCAACCGAATCAAAAATAATTTTTATCGATTTCAAAAGATAGAAAAAGGCGCCCTTTCTTTTCGCTGCTTTTACAAAACAATATATATTAACTTTTGCGGCTTGTCTTTCGGTCTCCGTTTTCATCCGTTATGATTTTATCAATCTTAATGGTTGCATAATCCTGAATATTCAAGCACTTGCCGCAGTTATCGCAAATCTTATTTTCGTCCAAGTCGCATATTTCACACTCCAAACAGCCAATACAATCTCGGTCATACAAAACACATTTCTGCCGTTGCATAACAGCACCTCCCAATACTGCCGCAGATTATAGCACATTTTACGAAAAAAATCAAATTTTTTTATAAACATTTGTTTGCTTTTGTTCTGTTTATATGGTATAATATTACCAAAATAAGGAGATAGATGATGTCTGAAAGCAGCAAAAACAAAATGCAGGCCGTATTGAATTATATCAATGAATATAATGCCGAATACGGTTATTCACCTACGGTGCGAGAAATCTGCGCCGAACTGAATATCAAATCGACCGCTTCGGCCTATTATTATATAGAAAAATTGACGGAAAGCGGCCTGCTCTGCAAATCACCGAATAAAAACCGAGCCGTGAGTTTTAAACGGAACGCATCCATCAATATTCCGCTCATCGGCACCGTTACGGCCGGGCAGCCTATTTTTGCCTATGAAAACTACGAGGATTATTATTCCTTTCCGTCTGGTTATTTTAACGGGACCGACCTGTTTATGCTGAATGTGCAAGGATCGAGCATGATCGATGCAGGCATTCACGACGGCGATAAAATCGTTGTCCGTAAACAAAACACGGCGGACAACGGTGACATCGTTGTTGCGCTTATTGAAGACAGCGCCACCGTCAAGCGTTTTTTCAAAAAAGAAGGGCATTACGTTCTCCATCCCGAAAACGAAACGATGGCAGATATCGTGGTCGATGAGGTCGCTATACTCGGCAAAGTGATCGGATTAGTTCGGGCATTTTAAATAAATTGTATAACAAAAAAGCGGAAAGTTTAGGCTTTTCGCTTTTTTTAAGAGAATAAAATTGTTCGTTAAACAAACTGTATTTACTCGATTTTCCCGTCCTAAAAAAATTTGAAAAAATTTTTGCATAATAAATTCTTTTTTGCTTGCCAAAGTAGCGAGAATATATTATAATTATAACGTTGTGATAATTTGCCGCTGTGGTGAAATTGGCAGACGCGCTGGACTCAAAATCCAGTGGTAGCGATACCGTGTCGGTTCGAGTCCGACCAGCGGCACCAAAGAAAAGACATACCCTTTTTAGGTATGTCTTTTCTTTGTATCGTTTCGGAGTCCAAAGCCGCAAGCCCGCAATATGTTTTTGCTTTTTTGCGTATAATAAAAAATCCGTAGGCCTTTTTGACCTGCGGATTTTTTATTATAAATCTGACGATGGTTTTCGGGTCAAACGGTAACTTTCGGCACGATCAATTCCATGTCTGAATCGGGGTAAGAACAGCAAGGATGGATATACCCGAATTTTGCATCAGCAAGGCGGCGCTTATCCGCCCCCGCAATCGAAAACGTACCGGAAACGAGTTTGCTGTGGCAAAAACCGCATCCGCCCGCGCGGCATTTTGCGGGAACTTTGAGTCCCGCGCGCTCCAATGCCGTAAGAATCGTTTCCCGTGCATCCGCAGATACGGTGAATGTATCGAAACCGATATGCACGGTAAGTTTATATTTCTTTTCCGCAACGTCACGCACGCCTACACAATTCGCTTCTTTTTTGATCCGCCGAGGCAAAATACCGATGGTCGCAAGCTCTTTATCCGCGAAAGCATACATTGCCGCAGGCCCGCACATCATGACCGTATAGTCGCCGGATACATATTTGTTCAACAGCTGCGCTCCTATAAATCCGTGTTCATATCCCTCTTTATCTTCGTCGCTGAGGACATAAATCACGTTGATCTTATCTGAAGACGCCGCGAGCGCATCCAACTCATCTTTAAATATAAGTTCACTCTCTTTCTTAGCGCCGTAAAAAATCGTAAGGGAATGATTTTCCGTACCGTCTGCAATGGCCTGCGCCATGCTGTAAAACGGCGTAATACCGCTGCCGCCCGCAAGGGCAACGACGGATGCAGAGTCTTTGACCGGTTCAAAGCAGAAATCGCCGGACGGATCCCCTATTATAAATTCATCCCCCGCTTTTGCACAGTCGAACAGATATCCGCTGAAAAAGCCGCATTTTTTAACGGTTAAAGAAACCCGCTTTTGCAGTGCGGCGGCGGGCGCGGAAGAAATCGCATACGGCCTGCTCACCGTACTTTCTCCCACATTGCAGCCGAGGGTAACGTACTGGCCCGCCCGGAAGTAAAACGGATTCTCCGTTTCAAATGTGTAGGTCTTTGTGTCCTCCGTATTCCGCACAACCTCGACGAGTTTTGCCCGCTGGAAGCCGGGATGTAATATTTTTGCGGTTTCATTGACGCGATACGTCTTCGGCAAAGGTTCTGGGGACCCTTCCGCAAGTTTTTGGCGGCGCTTAGGCACCATCTTTTTGAATCGGAGAAGATCCATAAAACCAAATATTTGTTTCTTAAAAATGAACGACATGGCTTAACCCTCCTTCTTGATGTCACCAACTGTCTGCCGGCCGGAAATATCGCCCGAAAAATAGGCACTCGAATACCCGGAAAGGCGCATGGCATAGCCACCCGCAAAACGCAGGCCGCGCACCCTGTGATCTTCCCCCATCATCTGCAATCGAGGCATCAGCCCGTCCCAATACTGCGATTCGTAACCATAAATCACGCCCTGCGGATGCCCGCAGTACCGTGCATATGTCATCGGCGTCGCAACAGAAATTTCTTCGATATGTCCGCGAAGTTTTGCCCCCGTGTCCTGCTCAAAGCGATCGATCATCTTGTTTGCAACATAATCTTTTGTTTTATAATATTCTTTCGCAGATATGTTGCCCCAATCGTCAGACATATAAAGCGTCGTAAAATACATCATGCAGGTCCCTTTCGGGGAACATTCGGGATATGCGCGGTTGAGGCAAACCGTCGCCTGCACCGAATTTTCACGGATCGTGCGCATCTTTTCGTACTGCGCGGCGGTATCCATCGTATCGTATAAAAAATAGTTATGGTTTGCGACACCGAGTTCGTCTGCATCGGCATCCAACCCCAAAAACATGGTAAATCCTCGGCCAGAAAGTTTTCGCGCGTTTGTTGCGCGAGTCTCCGCATCGGGCACCTTGTCCATCATTTTGCCGAACACAACATGCGGAGCACAGTTGGCAACCACATGCCGCGTTTCGATTTGGCTGCCGTCATCCAAAAGAACGCCTGCTACGCCGCCGTCCGTTTCATCCGTCAAAATTTTTACCGCTTCCGTATTAAAAAGGATTTCCCCGCCGAGTTCACGGATGCGTTCCGTAAGAGCGAGCGAAATCTCGTGCGAACGCATTTTCGGCATACTTGCCCCGCGGCGGATATAACGATTAACCATGCTCGCATAATGAACAAAACTCAAATCGTCGCAGTGCGCGCCGAGATAGCACCAATAAGCGTTGAGTATATCGACGGCTTTTTTAGGCATCTTTAATGCTTTGAGCACCTCGTTGACGGAATACGAACCTGCCCGAACAAAATTGCCGTACTTACTTACCATCACTTTGGAATCGGTGTTTCCATTAACGGCAGAACTGTATGCCTGCGCCAAACGAACTTCTTCCGCCAACTCAAAAAACTTTGTTACGGAAGGGCGGCTGCCCGGCACATATTTTTCCATCTTATCGATAAATTCGCGAACCCCGAAAGGCATGGTCGCATCCAATTTTTCCGCCCGCGAAATGACGCGGTATGCCTCTGGGATCTGAATCCAATCGATTTTGTCGGTTACTCCAAGCGCATCGAACAAGTCGCGCACATCGCCTGCATTGTCAGCAGTGCCAAAATCATTCAGCTCATGCAGCGAAGCCTCAAATTCAAATCTTCCTCGGCGAAAACTTGTCGCAAAACCGCCCGGCAAATTGTGCTTTTCCACAAGCAGTGTCTTAGCCCCGCCCTGCAACAGCCGCACGGCCGCCACCAAGCCGCCGTTTCCGGCGCCGATCACTACGGCATCGTACTTTTTCATCGTTTACTCCTTTTTCAAATTTTTAGTTTTTAAATTAGCCAGCAATCCCCGATAGACATCGCTGAGCATCGTTTCCGTTTCCGCTTCCGTAAAGCTCGCCGTACCCGTCGCCATCATAGCGGCGATCCCGTGCGAAAAAAGCCACATATCCTGATAAACAATTTGCGATAATTCCTCAGGAATATCTTCACTGTCTTCAATAACGCCTAAAATAAAATCCATTTCGACGCGCGCGTCAATTACGTCTATATGCCCGAAATCGCTCATAAACAACAGCCGGAACAATTCCCTTTCTTCTGCGGCAAACCGTATATAATTCAAGCCGATCGCAAGATACGGCGAATGCTTCGGATCATCGCGCCGCAAATATTTTCCGAAAATAGTCAGCGCCGCATTAAATATATCTTTTTTCAGCGCGTCCATACTTTCATAATGCCAAAAAATGGGCTGTGTGGAACACGACAACTTCTCCGCCAATTGTTTAGCCGTTAATGCGCCTAATCCCTTTTTACGCACCAGCATCAGCCCGCATTGCAAAATCTGTTCCTTACAAACCTTTGTTTTCGGCGGCATTCGATCCTCCTTTTGTTATATATTATACGATATATATTATATATTATATATCATATATCATTTTTGTCAATACCCTTCCTGAATTTTTTTATTTTTATCAGTTATATTTGAAAATTTTTTCTATTTCTATACTTTTTTATGCAAGCAAAAAGCCTCGAAAAACAAATGTTTTTCGAGGCTTTTTGCTTGCATTCCCTGCATATGGTGCGAGTGACAGGACTTGAACCTGCATGGGATCGCTCCCACTAGAACCTGAATCTAGCGCGTCTGCCAATTTCACCACACTCGCATTTTTGACATATTTTATAGAATCAACTGCGGCTGAATGATTTCTTTATGAAGCACGGCATTTTTGCAATAAATACGATATGCATTGCCTCCGCAACTGATCGAACGGACGATTGCCCCGTTTACGATCTCAATCGCGCTGTTATCTTCCAAACCGATAGCGTCTTTATTATTATATGAAATTATTTTGTCAAAGTCAAGCGCTCGAAGCCCATAATGCGGAGAAATTATTCCTTTCATCCAATTTAATCCGGGATAAAGCGCATATTCCCCATCCGCACACTCTTGCACCGAGTCGGAATACATCGTTTCAAACCAACAAATCGCTCCGGCAGACAATCCGCAGATAAGCACTCCGCGTTCATATGCGTCGCGTACCAATTCAAGCATTCCCGACGTTTTCCAATGTTCCAGCATAAAGACAGTATCTCCACCGCCGACATAAATAAAATCGGCTTTTTGAAATTTTTCAGCGATCCTGTCTATATTCATCTCTCCGTAAACAGTGAGAGCAACATCTGCCTTTATATCGTAAACGGATGTATATGTTTTACGGAAACTGTTAAAATACGGCATGCTGTCGTGGCTGGCTGTCGGGATAAACAACCCATAAGCACGCCTGTCTTTTGCACGGCGCTTCGCCAAGTCGGCGATATAACCGTCGATCTTAATCGTTTCTTTTGTTCTTAACTCTCCGCCGCCGATGCAGATCAAATGCCTTTCCATCTCTTTTTATCCTTTTTGTTTTTGCTTTTTTAAATCGACATCGCGCTCCAAAATATTATCCATGCAGCGCATGGATAGATTTATGCTTTCGAGCGCTTGATTCAGCTTTTTTAAATCCTCTTTATCCGGTTTTATGAATTTGTACGACTGCAAAAGTTTACGAGCTTCTCCGATATATTGCGCAGCCGTCTGCAAGTCAACGTCTTTCTCCTTTTCGGCAGAAAGTGACAATTGATAATAGAGCTTATCCGAATCATATAAGAGCTTGGTCAATTTTTCGACCTTGCTGCCACCGTTTTGCCCTTCCGCGGGCTTTGAAGACGATTCACAATACGCAATCAAGGTACGCAGCTTTTCTCCAAGTTTGCCCATTAAATCGCGCAACTCTGTATGTGAGGGAAGGCGACTTTTTCGCTTAATCAACGCCAAAACCAATAAGCCGATAACGATAATAAAAATATAAACGGCATATTCGATCAAAATATTCCAATTAAATCCCGCTATACCTGTACCGGTATCCGATGTATCGGTTAAAACCGAATATAGAAAATCAACTTTCACGGCGATCGCTCCCCACTGTACTTTCTTCCGAATATTTGCAAAGTACGTTTTTGTCCTCAGATGAAAGAGAAACCTTCAAACGATTTGTCGGCTTTTCGACTCCGTTCTCTTTCAAAACATCATATACAATTTCCCGCAAATCATACAAGGCATCCCAATAGTTTTCCGTCGGAACCCATGCACGGGCATTAAACCGCAACACATGGTCGTCAAACTTATCGATAACCACGCTGGGAGCCGGTGTTTTTACCGTATACTTGTATGACATAATACTCTGCAAAATAATATTTTTAATTTGTTCAACGGAAATATCGTACGGTATAGGTACTTCAATAACCACCCTGCGCAACGGCATCGAAAAATAATTTACAATTTCTTCATTCAGAATATCTTTATTAGGGATAATAATTTCCTCGTTGTCGTAGGTCAATATTTTTGTATTGAAAAGCCGAATGTCCTGTATAAGACCGTCATGTTCTCCGATTTGAACATAGTCGCCCTTTTTAAAAGGCTTCGTAAAAATAATGATCACTCCATTCGCAAGGCTTGCAAGGCTATCCTTTAATGCAAGCGCGATTGCAAGCGCAACCGCGGAAAATGCCGCAATAATTCCCGCCGTTGAAAATCCAAGCGAACTGATCAAAACGACGATCAGGGCAATATATAAAACAACGGTCACGACGGAATAGATGAAAGTTGATGCCGAACGGTCGAGCTTTGAACTTTTTAACGTGGAACTGCGGGTGATCGTCTGTACAATTTTTATGACAACCAACCCAAGAACCAAAAAAGCAAGCGTTCTTGCAATCGTCAGGCCTGCATTTTCCACAAAATCTCTTCCGATTTCTTGTAGCGTTTTTAAAAATTCATCCATCTGAAAGCCCCCTTATCAAACCTGACTCAATAATCTGTTTTTCCGTTTTTCGCATTCTCGGTATATAGTGTCGACATTTTCCCCGACATTATACACTCCGTTGTCATATACGACCTTTCCGCCTGCCACCGTCATAAGAACGACCGAATTATCCGCACTGTACACGATATTTTTACAAATATCGGAAACGGGATGCATATTCGGAGCCGCAAGATCAAGTAAAATCATATCCGCAAAACCTCCTTCCCTCAATGCACCCCCGCGAAATCCTAACGCAGCATATCCGTTTTCCGTTGCTGCGGCAAGCGCATTTGCCGCATTTACCGCAGATGCGTCTTTCATGGTTACCTTTTGCAGACAGGAATATAAATACATTTCGCGAAACATGGAAGTTGCATTATTGCTGGCAGAGCCGTCCGTTCCCAAAGCAGGAGAAAAGCCCATATACAGCATGCTATATACAGGCGCAATGCCGGAGGCAAGCTTTAAATTACTGCCGCCGTTAATGATCGGCGTCACGTTGCATTGCCGCAAAAGCGCCAAGTCATCTTTATCCGTATACACACAGTGCGCCGCCAATCCTCCGTTATCGAAATAACCAAGTTTATGCAGATATTGCGGCGGCGTGAGCCCGCCATGGCGGACGGTACATTCACCCACTTCCCTCAATGTTTCCGACAGGTGGATATATGTCCGCGCGCCGCTCTCCGCTATAAAATCCGCCACAGAAGAAAGTAGTTTCTCGCTCGACGTATATTCGGCATGTACACCGGGAATATAGCATAGTCTGTCTGACAAAGTATTATATTTAGCAAAACTTTTTTCGATAAATTCGACTATTTCTTCATCGTCGTCCGATTTTGCTCCGCAACAAAGAGCCAAACACAGATTCGCGTTTTTAGCCGCAGCGTACACCGAATCGAGATAAAAATACATATCAGCAAAACAAGTTATGCCGCCGCGGACAAACTCTACAATTTGGAGCATTGTCCCCCAATAAACGTCTTCCGGCGTAAGATTTTCCTCTAATGGAAATATCTTGTCATTCAACCAACTTTCAAGAGACAAATCATCGGCAATCCCGCGGAATAAACTCATAGCGGCATGAGCATGCGCATTACAAAAACCGCTCATCAATAAGTTACCGCGGCAATCGATCATTTTATCTGCCTCCGAAAGCAAAGAACCAGGCTTTCCGATCGCAACGATTTTATTTCCTTCCGTTAAAATTTCGCCGTCGAAAATACTTTCCGACGGTGAAGGTAAAATTTTTGCATTATGAAAAAGAGTTTTCATTTTATTTCAGTTTTTCCGCCAATTGCAGAATATAATTTTTGAACGGTTCGCTCAGATTTTCATCGCGCAGGGCGTATTCTACGTTGGCCTCCAAAAACTCCAATTTATTGCCGGCGTCATAGCGTTTGCCCTCAAACCGACAGCCGATCAAGCGCCCTTGCTTTGCCAAATATTGCAGAGCATCGGTAAAATACACTTCCCCTTTGGGTGACGGCGGAGTATCTTTAATGATATCGTAAATATCCGGTTCGACTACATATCTGCCGATCACCGCGTTATTTGAAAATTTATCTTTGATCGCAGGTTTTTCAACGATCAGATCGATAGCATAGCGCCTCCTGCCGACCTCCTCGCCGCGGATATTGGCATACTTGGGGATATCCGCATCGGGCACCTCCATCACGGCAACAGTCGGTTTACCCGTTTCATAATAACAATCAAGCAGCTGCCCGATTCCGGGGCGCGTATCTTTGTCGGTATAAATGATATCGTCTCCCAGCAAAATAGCAAACGGCTCGTTCCCGGTAAAGGCTTTTGCGTACATGATCGCATCGGCAAAGCCCGTCGGATGTTTTTGGCGGACAAAATACATATTGACGAGATTTTCCATTTTACGGGAAAGCCGCAAAAACTCGTCTTTTCCATCCTGTTCGAGCAACGTGTCGAGTTCAGGCGTATAGTCGAAAAAATCTTCCAATATCTTTTTATTTCTGCCTGTAATGACCAGGATATCCGTAATACCCGCCGCAACGGCTTCTTCTACGATATACTGCAACGTAGGTTTATCTACAATAGGCAACATTTCTTTACAAACAGATTTTGTAACGGGCAAAAACCGCGTTCCAAATCCGGCGGCCGGGATAACTGCTTTTGTTATTTTATTCATACGATCGACTCTCCTCTATTTTTCCTGCTTTGTTTTAGTTTTTTATTTGGTCCCAAACAAACGATCGCCTGCATCCCCCAAACCGGGAACGATATAGGCATGGTCGTTGAGCTCTTTATCCAACGCGGCAATAAAGATATCCACATCGGGATGCGCCGCCTTCAATGCTTCCAAGCCCTGCGGAGCAGCGATCAAACAGCAGAATTTAATATTCGTGCATCCGCGTTGCTTTAAAAACCCGATCGCTGCGATAGCACTTCCGCCGGTCGCAAGCATCGGATCCACCACGATAAGCGTTCTGTCGGTCGCATCGGAAGGAAGTTTGCAATAATATTCGACGGGTTTGAGCGTTTTCGGATCGCGATATAAACCGATATGTCCTACTTTTGCATTCGGAACCAATTTCAGCATACCGTTGACCATTCCAAGCCCTGCACGCAAAATGGGAACGATGCCCAAACTTCTGCCGGAAACAGTTTTTGCAACTGTTTTGCAGATGGGCGTTTCAACTTCGATATCCTCCAACGGAAGATCGCGCGTCACTTCGTAAGCCATCAACAGCGAAATTTCTTCCGCAAGTTCTCTGAAATCTTTTGTGCTGGTATTCTTATCGCGCAGCATCGTTATCTTGTGCTGAACGAGAGGATGATCCATAACAAAAACTTTCGCCATAGTAAATTTTCTCCCTTCGAAATTTTTTATTGATTATTTGAAATATTTATCTTCGATCGCGGAAATTTTATCAATGCGGCGTTGATGCCGCCCGCCTTCAAATTCTGTATTTAAAAACATATCGACAATTTCAAGCATCAAACCTTCTCCTATAACTTTCTGCCCGAACGCCAACATATTCGCATCGTTATGCAAGCGTGTATATTTTGCAGAATAGGTATCATGGCAATGCGCACAGCGGATACCCCGCACCTTATTCGCAGCAATGGAAATGCCGATCCCCGTGCTGCAAATCAATATGCCGCGCTCGCACTTTCCGCAGGCAACAGCCTCCGCCGCAGGCAGCGCAAAATCGGGATAGTCGCAGGATTCTTCCGAACAGGTACCGAAGTCATCTATCGTATACCCCTTTTCTTCCAAGTAATTTACCAAAACTTTTTTCAACGCCAAACCGCCGTGATCACACGCTACCGCTATTTTCAAAATATTCCCTCCAAAATTATTTTCATTCCGCCGCGCCGCCGGAAAAGTAACGTTCGATGATCTTCTCAACCGCCGCACGGATCTCTGACGCCGCCCGGCGATAGTCTTCAATACCCCCGCCGTACGGATCGTCGATATCAAACCCAACTATATCGCGCATCGCATATACGTTTCCGAGCCCGTTTAATAAATCTTTCTGTTCATGCGTCATGCAGACGACCATATAGCTCGTTTCGAGCATCTTGTGCTTTAATTGCCTGGGCTTGAATTTAGAATAGTCGACCTTCAACTCATCAAGGCAGGCGGCGCTAAGAGGATGTATCGCCGTTGATTTTTCCGCAAAAATTCCAGCCGAAGCCGCGTCGACAAATTTAATCTTTCGCCTTTTGATTTCCGAACGAAAAATCGCCTCGGCCATCGGGCTGCGACAAGTATTTCCTGTGCAGATAAACAAAACTTTTTTTCGCTTCATGTTTTTTCTCCGGCGCACGCCTTGGAGAGCCTGTTAAGCACTCCGTCCATAACGCCGCCCCGCTCTGACGGTTTGATTGCGATCAACACATCGGCAACTTCCTCCGCGCGGCGCAGCAAGACATATAAATTAGCAGCCATATCTTCCGCCGTTTGCCCCAAATTGAGTACGCGCTCAGCCGGAAATTTTTCCGCTTGCCTATCCTCGCAAAGCACATAAGCCTTTATATCGGATAAACTGTTGAAATATTTTAGAGCGGCATCCGCCTCGCCCGCTTCAAACAGATATGTTTTACAGGAAGGCGCATAATGTTTGTATTTCATCCCCGGAGAACGGACCTGTTCGCCTTCCTTGGGAACATACACGCCGCACTTTCCCACAACGCTTTCGATCATCTCCCGCGAAACCAATCCCTGCCGCAAAACCACGGGATATTCGCCTGTTACGTCACACACAGTACTCTCGATACCGCCCCAACACGGACCGCCGTCCAATATCAAGGCTATTTTTCCGTTCAAATCATCCGATACGTGCCTCGCCGTTACAGGGCTGACATGCTTGGAACGATTTGCCGAAGGCGCCGCGACCGGCAGATCGACATACCGCAAAAAACGCTGTGCCCCTTCGTGAGAAGGAACGCGCACAGCCAAAGTATGCAGTCCACAGGAAACTTTTGCACTGACGACATCCCTGCTCTTATAGACCAATGTGAGCGGGCCGGGCAGAAACGCTTCCCGCAGTTTTTTTGCATAGAGCTGATCGTCGACGACCAGATCCGACAAATTGAAATCTTTATGAATATGCACAATGAGCGGATTATCGGACGGGCGCCCCTTGACGCGATAAATGTTTTCGACGGCGGAATCTGAACGCGCATCGGCGCCCAAACCGTATACTGTTTCCGTCGGAAAGGCGACCGCCTCGCCTGCCAGCAACAATGATTTCGCCTGCCGCAGAGAATCTTCATTGATCGGAAGGATATGCGTATCCATCTTATTCCTCCTCTGGAGGGATCAATTCCCCTTCATCCGGAGGTACAAAACTGTCGAGCGCATCATCGTAGGCATCAAATTCGCCCGCATCCGATTCGCCGGGCGCCGCATGCTCTTCCCTGCCCTCCATCGGGTCATCCGGCAAAAATCCGGGCGGCGGGTTTACATAGCGCACTTGATCGCCGCGGAAACGGAGCTTTACCCTGCCCAATTCGCCGTTTCGATGCTTGGCGATAATCAGGTCGGCTGCATCCTTAATGATTTTGCCGCTCTTGATCTCCTCTTCCGTAGCAGCCACATCGGGGCGGTGAATGAACATGACCATATCCGCATCCTGCTCGATCGCGCCCGATTCGCGCAAGTCGGAAAGTTGCGGCTCTTCCTTAGAGGAAATACGGCGCAATTGCGAAAGCGCCAAAACGGGAACGTCCAGCTCTTTTGCCATTATCTTCAAATTACGGGTAATGGTTGCGATCTCCTGCTGGCGGTTTTCCTCGCTTCTGCGCTCACCGCTGCCCATGAGCTGAATATAGTCGATCATGATGATATCCAAACCCTCTTTTCGCGATTTCAAACGGCGGCATTTAGAGAGTATCTCCGCAGGCGTGATCTTGGAGGAATCGTCGATATAAATTTTTGCCTTTTTTAAATCAGCGCTCGCCTTCCACAATTTTTTCCAATCGCTTTGCGAAAGTTCACCCGCCAGCGCCTTTGACATACTTACACGTGAATAAGAACAAAGCAGACGCTGCGCCAGCTGAATGCGCGGCATCTCCAACGAAAATACGGCACAAACTTTATTATCGACCAAAGCGGCGTGTTCAATGATATTCATCCCGATGGTCGTTTTTCCGACGCCCGGCCGCGCAGCCAAAACGATAAAGTCAGATTTTTGCAGGCCGTTCGTGATCTTATCCAATTTCGTAAAGCCCGTATTGACGCCGCGCAGCGCGTTTTTATCGGTGGAAATGACCTCAAACTTATTCAGTACGCGGTCATAGCTGTCATCCTCGCGCATATCGACGAGTGAAGACGTATCCATCTTTTTGGATATATCAAAGACGAGTTTTTCCGCATAGGCAACACTGTCTGATGCGTCGGAGCCCTCCATCGCATTTTCGATGATTTTTTGCGACGCACGGATCAGCCTGCGGTTTACACTGTCGCGCTTGACGATTTCCAAGTAGGATTTATAGTTTGCTGCCGAGGGCGTAATTTTCGCCAAATCGGTTATGTAGGTTATCCCGCCCGCCTTTTCTAAGCTGTTTTCATTTTCCAACTCATCGGCAAGAGTAACGAGGTCGACCGGCTTTCTCGCATTAAAAACGGCTTTCATCGCGCCAATGATAAGCTGATGCGATTCCTGATAAAAATCTTCCTCCGTCAGCTTATCGAGTATATCCGTCTGTGTATCGATATCGATCAGCAGACAGCCGAGCAAAGCCTGTTCGGCCTCTAAAGTGTTGGGTAAAATATTGGTTGTTTTCGCCATTGTTAATCCTTCTCTGTTTCAAGCCGTGGAGTTTACCGCTTTTCTCTGAAACGTTTGCCGAGCGAACGAAACAGTTCATTCAGTTCTTCCGCAGAACCCTCGCGTATATTTTGTCTTTTTAAAATCAATATCTGCGACGCGCCGATGTAGATATAGTAGCGGTCTTTTCGCGCATACACGCGGGGAATTTGCGCAAAAGGGATATCGTATGACTCCACTCGGCTTCCCGCCTGAATAGTCAAACGCAGGCTTTCCTTTTCAAAGGTGAAAAATTGTTCCGTCTTTAAGTAATCGCGGCTCTCGCGTACCTTTTTATCGATTTTCGTGTTCTGCATCGCAAGCGTTATAAACGGCAGCGCAACGGATAACGCAAATAAAATTGCAGCCCCGATATTCAAAGCGGCATTTTCTGCCACGATTCCGATAATAAGCAAGGCAACCGCCGCGAGCAAAAAAAGGATCGGATAAGCATACGCCCGTATGCCCCTTGCTACAAATTGATGAAACGCGCACGCGCGCTTATAATCCTCTACGTTATTTTTGTGATATCCCTTGACCATTTTTACCCGATCATCTTCTCCAAACGGCACAAAGTATCTTCAAATTCCGCCATAGCGACATCGAACGCGGCGCGGCTTGTCAAATCGACTCCCGCGATCTTCAACAGTTCAACGGGACTGTCGCTCCCGCCGGACGAAAGAAAAGCCTTATAGTCAGCCACAGCCATTTCCCCTTCCGTTAATATGCGGTTTACGATCGATATTGCGCTGATAATGCCCGTAGAATATTTATATACATAGAAAGAAGTATAAAAATGCGGGATGCGCGACCATTCGTATGCGATCTGCGGGTCATGCACGATCGCATCGCCGTAGTAGAGTTTATTCAGTTTCAAATATTCTTCGCAGAGATTCTCGCTCGTAAGCGGCGTTCCCTGCTCCACCATGGCGTGCGCCTTCTGCTCAAATTCCGCAAACATCGTCTGCCTATGCAGCGTCGTGCGGACGGTATCTAAAAAATAATTGAGCAGATACTTTTTCATCGTCTCCTCCTGCGTGGAGGACAAGATATATTTAAGCAGCAGTATCTCGTTCACCGTGCTTGCCACTTCGGCAACGAAGATGCGGTAATCCGCCTTTGCGTACGGCTGATTCGCGTTGGAATAATAGGTATGAAGCGAATGCCCCATCTCATGCGCAATCGTAAACACATCGTGCGTGGTCTTCTGATAATTGAGCAACACAAACGGATGCAAACCGAAAATGCCCGTACTGTATGCGCCGCTCCTCTTACCGGCCGTTTCGCATACGTCTACCCAGCCCTCCGCAAAGCCTCTGCGCAACAGCGCGCAGTATTCTTCGCCGAGCGGCGCCAGACCTTTTACGACCAATTCGCACGCATCTTCATACGAAAGTTTCAGCTCCGCATCGGCAACGAGCGGGGCATAGATATCATACATATGCTGTTCTTCAAGGCCAAGCACATTTTTGCGCAGCGCTATATAGCGGTGCATCGCGGGAAGATTTTCATGCACCGCAGCGATCAGATTGTTGTATACGGCGACATCGACGTCTTCCCCCTCCAAAGCCCTTTCCAGACAGGAACTATATCCGCGCGCCTTGCTTAAAAACACATCTTTTTTGACATTCCCGTAATAGGTCGCGGCGATGGTATTCGTGAGCCCGATATACGCCTCGTAATACTTTTCAAAGGCGCGGCGGCGCAGCTCCCTGTCCTCCCCGTGCAAAAGAACGCCGTACATTCCGTGCGTCAACGCGATCGTATTGCCTGTTCCGTCCTCCACTTCTCCGAGCTTGATATCGGCATTGTCGATCATGGAAAAAATATTTTGGAACTGCGAATACACCTCTCCGCCCATGGCGAGCAATTTTTCTTCCTTTTCCGAAAGGATATGCTTTTTGCTCTTGATGAGCTGGCGGAAAAAGTAATCGTAATCTTTGAGCGATTCCTCTTTTTGGTACCCAATCAAAACAGAATCGGGCAGAGCGGTAAGTTCCGGTTCGGCAAAAGCCGTTTCCGAAGAATAACGGACGAAAAGCGACATGGCGCGCGACTGCATCGAGGTATATTTCGCAACGCGCGAATCCTCGTCGTGCCGCATATGTGCATACAGGTACAGACGTTCCAATTTACTGCCGACATTTTCCTGCCTTTTGAAAAAGCGGTATACATTTTCCGCCGATCCGAGCGTCCCTTTAAAGCTGCTGAAATCGAGCAATTTTTCCGCCGCGGAAAAAGACTCTTCCCAAGCCTCGTCAGACGGAAAAATATCCTCCGTTTTCCATTTGTATCTGCTTTCGACCTCGCTTCTCTCCATCTTGCACTCCTAATTTTTGTTGCTGTGAATAGGCGCGGGGATCCTGCCGCCGCGCATGATAAATTTAGAACTGTCCGTCGTGTTGACGGGAATGATCGGAGCCCGGCCCAAAAGCCCGCCGAATTCAACGCTGTCACCGACGTCTTTCCCCGGCACAGGGATCACACGTACAGCAGTCGTTTTGTTGTTGATCATTCCGATCGCCGCCTCGTCTGCGATGATCGCGCTAATCGTCGTTGCGGGAGTTTTTCCCGGAATGGCGATCATATCCAGCCCGACCGAGCAAACAGCCGTCATAGCCTCCAATTTATCGATATTGAGCAGGCCCTTTTCGGCCGCATGGATCATGCCGATATCCTCGCTGACGGGAATAAAGGCACCTGAAAGCCCGCCGACGTGCGAGCTCGCCATCACGCCGCCTTTTTTAACCGCATCGTTGAGCATGGCAAGGGCCGCCGTGGTCCCGTGCCCGCCCACACATTCGAGGCCGAGTTCTTCCAAAATATGCGCGACGGAATCGCCCATGACAGGCGTAGGCGCGAGCGAAAGATCGACGATGCCAAATTCCGCATTCAGCCGCTTTGCGGCCTCCTTGGCGATGAGTTGCCCGGCGCGCGTAATCTTAAATGCGGTACGCTTGATCATCTCCGCTGCCTCGTTCAAATTCGCATCGGGTATACCTTCCAGTGCGTGTTTGACAACCCCAGGGCCGGATACGCCCACGTTGATGACCGTGCCGCTCTCCCCCACGCCGTGAAAAGCGCCCGCCATAAACGGATTATCTTCCACGGCATTGGCGAACACCACGAGTTTTGCGCACCCCAAGCCGTCTTGCTCCTTGGTAAGTTCCGCCGTCTGTTTGACGATCTCGCCCATCTGTTTGACCGCATCCATATTGATGCCCGATTTGGACGAACCTATATTGACGGAAGAACAGACGCGCGAGGTAGTCGCGAGCAATTCAGGAATGCTCTCAATAAATATTTTTTCGTAATCGGCGGTGCCTTTATGCACGAGCGCGGAATATCCGCCCAAAAAATCAATGCCGAGCTCATTTGCCGCCTTATCTAATGCGCGGCCGACAAGCGGCGCTTTTTCGGGAAAAGGTGCGCAGATCAGGCTCACGGGCGTTACGGATACACGCTTATTGACGATGGGGATACCGTATTCCCCTGCGAGCTTGTCCGCAACCCGAACGATGTTTTCCGCCTTTTTGCATACGGAATCATAAACATTTTTTGCGGTCTGTTCGGCAGTACCGCGCATACAGGGCAACAGAGAAATACCCATCGTGATCGTGCGGATATCCAAGTGCTCGCGCTCGATCATATCGATGGTTTCCAATACGTCGAATTTATTAAACATATCGCTTTCTCCTGCGGCCTAAATATTATGCATCGCGTTAAAAATCGCCTCGTGCTGCAAGCGGATCGACATTCCGATCTCCTCTCCCAGCTTTTCGCACTCTTTCGCTAAATCGGAAAGCTCCGTTTTGATGCCGCTGATATCCACCAGCATGATCATAGCGAAGTACTCCTGCAACAAAGTTTGGCTGATATCCTCCACATTCACCCCCCTCTCCGCGAGAAAGGTGCTTACCTTGGCTATAATGCCCTTTTTATCCTTACCCGTAACGGTTACAACTGCACGCATATTCTTTGGTATCTCCGTTTAAAATTGTATTTTTTGCTTGCTTTCATCCTCTTTCTGCTTTTCATCTGCAAAACTGTCGTCATGGCCTATGACTTCGTATTCCACGATCACGTTGCCTTGCGTCAAATAACGTACGATATCGCCGCTCTGAAATTCCGGACGGGGCTTCTCTCTATCGCAATAAATTTTTCTGTCCATGTACTCCGACTTTTTTTTGTTCCATTCGGACATAATGAGCACATAATAGTCTACACCGTCTTTCAGCTCCGGCTCCTCGTAACGAAGAAAACGGCTGTTGTTCACCTGTTTCATGCCGACCGACAGATACGAAATGATTTTATAGTATTTACGGACGCGGTGAAATTTTATTCCTAAAAAGATATAGGAAAAGATAACAAAGGCGCAGCTCGCAACGCATACGATCCAAATAGGGAGCGGCTGCATCGGGTCTTCATACGGAAGGGAAACATAGTACACGATATTTGCGATACATATGACCAAAAATACAGCCAGCACCGCCAAATAGGTGTACCAAATGCGCTGTTTCTGCTTATAGGCATTGATCAAATCATCGTCATTAAAAACAATCGTCATAGCAAACTCCATTGTAAAATTTTATATTTCAAACTACTTTGAGATAAACAGCACACCGATCGTATTGCGGCCGCAATGGCTGGTAATGATGCTGCCTGCCACCGTTTCGATCACTTCGTCAAATGAAAATTTTTCTTTAACCAATTCCTTTGCGCTTTCGACGAGTTCCCTGTCCGCATTGCTGTGCGTGATGAAACAACGAGTTGTATCGTACTGCGGATATTCCTCAAACAGATCCTGCACATAATTTTTCAGGCAGCGATTCATCTTTCCGATATATTTCTTTTTCGGATACAGCTGCCCCTCTTTCATCGCGATCATCGGATGAATGGAAAGCACTTTCGACCCGTAATAAGAGAGCGTCGAACAGCGGCCGCCCTTATACAGGTACAGGAGCGTATCGGGAATAAACGACGTATTCACCTTTTCCCGCAAAGAATTGACCGCATTAAAAATCTCCGCCGCACTTTTTCCTTCGGCACGCAGGTCGCAGGCTTTCATGACCAACAGCCCTTGCCCCGTGGAAAGCGCATGCGAATCGACGACATATACCTTACCGCCGAAAGATTTCGATGCCGTTTGCGCAAAGCTGTGCGAACCGCTCGCTTTCGACGAAATATTGAAATGGATCACCGTTTTGCCGCTGTCTACAAACGGGCGGAAAAATTCTTCATATTCCGCGACACTCGGCGCCGCCGTCTTGGGCAGGTTGCCCGTATCGTCAAAATAGCGAAAAATATCGGACGGCTGAATATCGATTCCGTCTTTGTATGTCTTTTCCCCCAAGATGACGCTCAACGGCATGATCCGGATATCGTTTTCTTTCAGCTGCGATTCGCTCAAATCGCAGGTACTGTCAGAAGTTATAACAATCTCTTCCATATTGATCCCTCTGTTTTTTATTTCTTTAATTTTTATTGCCAGAAAATAATCCGAATAACCCTGTCAAAAATTCTTTTGCGGCGAGCGACCAATCGGTCACCACGCCCATCACATTTTCCAGCGGCAACTGCCCGATCGCGCGGCTGTCGTGGCTGACGCTGCGGTGGTCGCCCATCACATAGACACAACCCTCCCCGATCGTCTCCTCGCTGATATCTTCGTCCCACACCTCTCCGAGATACGCTTCTTCCACCTCTTCGAATGTATCGGAACCAGCATTTTTGCGCCAAAGCACGCCGTCTTCCGCATATATGGTATCGCCGGGCAATCCGATCACACGTTTAATGATCCATTTATGTTTTGTGGTATCGTGAACGTTATCCTGTTCGTTTGCTTCAATCACGACAATATCTCCATGCACAGGCGAGACCGTCGTATTGATAAACAGATAATCGCCCGTTTCCAGCGTCGGTTCCATCGAGGATCCGACCACCTGTACACCGATAAAAATTTGCGTAAACAGGATGGTGAAGCACAAAAATATCGCAAGCAAAACGACAAAAAACCGAACGGTCGACCAAAATTCCCGGTTCGGGTGTTTGCGTTCTTCCAGCAATTCGCCGTAGGAATATTCTTCCTTCATTCCGTCTCCTTATTTTTCAGGGAACGCAAAAAGTCTTCCCTTGACAACATCACGACCCGCCCGCACTTGTCGCATCGGATCTTGAAATCGGCCCCGACTCGCACGACCGTCCAAATATCGTTCCCGCACGGGTGCTTTTTTTTCGTGATGATTTTGTCTCCTATTGAGTATACCATATTTTATCCCGCATAAAAAGTAAATTGTGTGAAAATTTACAGCCAAATCAAATTATTTATGCAAAATTCGTCCTGAGAATAGAAAGTGATGCAACGCGCGTCCTGAAAAGAAGACAGCGGTTTATTGATCTCATTTTTGAAATCTTTCGGATTGAGCAGATGATCGACCCAACATTCACCTCCGCAAGAGCGCAGGTTGCATACATAACGGACTGTATTGCCGTTTTGCAAAACATCTACGCCGATCTGCAACAATACAGCCTGCGGGCTGTAAATGTCAAATTTTAAAAGAGCATTTTCGGCGGGACGATAGCGCGCATCGTTCACGCGGAATATTTTTAAGCCATACGAAGAGCAGATCCCTTTGATCCCGAACGGTCCCTCCGCCATGCGCACGGGCGGAACGGAATTATCCAAAAAACAGTCCGCCATTACGTTTTTATCGAAACGTTCGATCGTAAAACTGTCCGAACCGTTTTTACTGCTGTACAATATGCGGCTCTTTTTCTGTGAATTGGAATAGCTCTTTTCCAACCGTTTTACTGCAATTTTCGAAGATACGGCAAACCCGCAGCTGTATTTCGCCTTTGCAAAGACGAATACGCGCGCCGCCTTTTCATAGGCATTGAGCGCGAACACTTGCTCGTCGTCCCCGTCCTCATGCAACAATGTGCATTTGGTCCAATCGCGGGTGGGTGAATCGGGATTATCTTCCGCCATATATACGTCGCAATACTTCACTTCGCCGTTGCGGTCGAATTTGATCCGCGCAACGAGCTGCCCGTCTTCTTCCTCCACACCGATCTCAACGGGCGCGGGGATAAATACTTCGCGGCCCTTCAAATATTTGTCGATAAACAAATCGAGATCGTTCAGCCCCGTATTTCCGATATGTCCGTCGTAGCGTGCGGCAAAATAAAAGGTTTTCTCCATTTCAGGATTGATGCGCGCATAGGTATCGAAGGCACGGTCGGCATCAAAACGGCTGTCATTCGTCGAACAGAGCATGAGCACGGGGCATTTTACATACTGCGCATAGGCCTGCGAATCTACCCCCGCCAAAAAGCGATAGCGTTCGTCGTCCATCTTCAATTCGGTCGTTTCCCCGAACTTATTGATGCCGCGGTATGCCCGCCAGCCGCCCGCACAGACGGGGATGGCGCAGGAGATACCGTCGCACGTTGCGGCGAGCTGCCACACCACGTCGCCGCCCGCCTTGATCCCGATCACGCCGATCTTGGAAGATTCAAAAAGAGAGCGCAAATACAAACAGCTGTACCGCGCCACGGCAACCCATTCGTACCAGCTCGTTTCCTTCGCCGTATCGTCCGCAAAGTCTAACCGTCTGCCCGCCGCGCGGAAATTCGCATACGCCACGGCGTCCGGGTAGATGGTATATTCGTCCCCGGCTTCCCATTCGCCGCGGTAATCGGGCATGAGCACGGCGTATCCTTTTTTCGCAAAACGCTCCATAAAGGCAAATTCCGCCGTCTGCCTTGCATCGGGCAAAATCAAGAGCGCGGGAACGTCTTCCGCCTCTGCCGGCGCACAATACAGCGCGAAAATATTGACGCGCACGCCGCCGACATTCCGCCCGAAATAGCGGAGTTTTCGGTAACAGATCTTGCCGTCGATCTTCTCATCCAAAACCGTGCATTGGATGGGCAAAGAGTCGTCAAATTCGTTCCATAAAGTGATCGGTGTTAAAATTTTGTTTGCCAAAGAACACTCTCCGTTTTTAATAACTGATTTGTATTTGCGAACTGCCGCTTTCCGCCGCGCCCGTAACGATGACTTTCGTCCCGATGCGGTGTTTGAGCTCCTCCACATGGGAAATGAGCCCGATCGAAAAGCGGCTGTTTTTCAGCTTTTCCAAACTGTCCATAACCGTATCGATCAGCTTTTCGTCCAAGGTCCCGAAGCCTTCATCCAAAAAGAAAAACTCGATCGGTTTCAAAGATTTGGCATAAATTGCCGAGGAGAGCGCAAGCGCGAGCGAGAGAGAAACCAAAAATGTTTCTCCGCCCGAAAGGGTGTTTACGCTCCGCAATTCCCCTCCGCAGAGATTATCTCCGACATAGAATCCCTGCTCGTATCGGACAAAATACCTGCCGCCCGTAAGGCGCAAAAGCGTTGTGGTAGCCGCCGCGGATATATCGGAAAGATACTCCGAGGCGACGAACTCCATGAACTTATTGCCTTTGACCAGCTCGTTCAGTTTTGCGATCCTGTCGTACTCCGCGCGGCGCAAGTCTCGCTCTCGCTCCAATGCCTTTTTCAGATCAAGGCGCCGTACCGCCTCTGTTAATCTCTGTTCGCATACCGCGAGAGATTCCGCCGCAGACTGTTTTTTTTCGGTCAGCGCCGCAAACTCCGCGCTTCTCTTTGTATATTCCTCCTCCGAAACGGGGCGAATTTCGCCGTCTTTCAAGAGCAGTTCCATATTGGCGCGCAGGGATACGAGCGTATCGTCGTATTCTTTTACCCGCTTGTTCGCCGCGTCTTTATCCGATAATTTTTGCAGTATCGCCTCCGCTTGCGACGGAGAAGAAAATTCCGTTTCACCGAGCAGGCGCTGCATACGAACGGCGTCCGATTCCGACTCTTTTTTCAGCTGCGCGGCGGCGGATTCTGCGCGTCCCGCGGATAATTCGCTTTGCCGGATGCGCTCGCGCATATCCGAAAGCCTTTTTTCCAAAGCCTGCTGCTTGGCAGCGAGCTCGTCGCGCTGCGCGCGCAATTTTCGTTCCGAGTCCGTAAGATCGGATACCGCATCCTCTCCGAGCGCGGCGCGAATGCGTTCCTGCGTCTGCGCGATCTCCTCTTTCAAGACGCGCCCCCGCTCAACGATCTGTTCCGTTTGCCCCGCATATTCGCGCACCGAACTTTCAAGGCGCGCCCTTTCCGCTGCAAGTTTGTTCAGGGAGGCATTCAGTTCGCCCAGCTCCCGCTGGCGCGCCCGAAACTTTTCGAACAAAACGGCCGCATCGTCCGTTTTTTCGCCGGATGAAAGCTCGCCGTAATGCTTGGCCCGTTCGGCAAATTCGCCGTCTATCCATTGAAACAGCTCCCCTTCGGGCAGAAAGTTGCGGTTCAGTTCTTCCCTTTTTTCCGAAAAATATTTGTTTAATCCGACATATTCGGCATTGAGCAGCGCACTGTCGAAACTTTGCGCCAAAAAAGCGGATAGGTCTGTATCCCCGCTCATCTCTAACCGTTTAGACACTTCTTCGGCATGTTGGCCTACCTTTGCAAGCTCCCGTTCCGCGCTTTCTTTTTTTGCCTGCGACGCCTGGTAATCCTTTTTCAGCCGTTCGCGCTCCGCAGTTTTGCCTTGCAGAATTTCGGCGTCTTTTTTAATATATTCGAGCGCCGCAAGTTTTGCAGACAATTCTTCCGTCCGCTCCGCGAACTTTGCATCGTCGCGCTCTTTTTCCGCGCGGAGTATTTCTTCCTCCGCATCCTTCTTTCTTTGAAGCTCTGCGCGCTGTTTTTCCGTTTGAGCGGCAATTTCGCCCGCGCGCGATTTCTCACGCTTAGCAAGAGAGCAAATTTCCTCCGCGGCCGGCGCGAGGCGAAGCAAACGGCGCAGTTCATCCATCTCCGCGCGCATTGCCGATAGGCGCTCCTGCTTTGCCCTGTATTCCTGCAACGTTTTGCCCCGCGAATAATCCGATTTCAGGCGTTCAAATTCCGCGCCGAATTGCAGATATTCCGCGTCGAGCGCGTTTTTCTGCTCTTTCAGTGAAGCTATCTCGGCCTGCATCGCCTTGATCGCCGCAGAATCGAGTTCGCCGTAGGCGAGGAGTTCCCCCTCTTTCGTATCCAAAGCCGATTTTGCTTCCGCCCTCTTTTCGCGTAACTTAGCGCTCAGCTGATCGCCGTATTTTTCTAACCCGAACAGGCGCGAGATAAGCTGCAAACGGTCGCTCCGGTCTGATTTGACAAATTGCGCAAACTCTCCCTGCGGCAGAGCGATACACTTTTTGAAGTCGTCGAAAGAAAGCCCGACGATTTCCTGTATTTTCGCGTTCGTATTTTTTACGCCCTCGCTGATCGGCTTGATCTGCTCGCCGTTCAACTCAGACAACGTGAGCGACTGTGCGGAATTTTTCCGCTTGATCTCCCGCTCCACGCGATATACTTTGCGGCCCTGCGCGGTTTCCGTTTCAAAATCAAAACGGACATACGCCTTATCGCAATTATAATTGATGATCTCGCTCCCCGAACCGACTTTCAGCCTGTCGATCCTGCCGTACAAGGCAAAGATCATACTGTCGAGAATGGTCGTTTTACCGCTGCCTGTATCCCCGAATATACCGAAAATGCCGCTCGAAAGCAGCTGCTCAAAATCGATCTCCGCCTTGCGGGAAAAGCTGTTTATCCCGCAAAATTCCAAATACTTAGGTTTCATCCGATTCCTCCGTTATGGAGAGAAAGAGTTGCGTCAGATCTTCGGGGGGCTGCTGCGCATATAAACTCTTATAGTATTCGCAAAAGAGCTCAGACGCCGCCATCTGCTTGCGCGAAAATTCTGCACGGACCTGCGCCGTTTCCCCTTGGATCGCCGGAATGATACTTATTAGCCCGTCGTTTGCATCTTTCAGCTCGCGCACCTGCGAGGAAACGAGCGGTTCGGAAAGATACAGCGTCAGTTCGATATAACAATCGGGATACTTTTTTATAAGTTCGACCGCATCCGCAACGCTCGCCTGTGCCAACCTGACCAACTGCTTCCCGCGGGTAAGCGGGATCTCGCGGATATTCTGTGCGCCGTTTTCATTCAAATCAAAGACGATGACGCTCTTTTTGGTTCCCGCCTCATCGAATGCGTACTGCAAAATAGAGCCGCTGTAATAGACGTTGTTTTTAATGTGCTGGCGTTTATGAAGATGACCGAGTGCCGTGTAGCTGCTGCCGGGCAACAGTTCGAGCGGCACTGCACGGGCGCCGCCGAGGTCGATCTCCCGCTCGCCCTCGCTCACTTTTCCGCCCGCAATAAAGAGATGTGACAAAAAAGCGGATGGAAATTTTTGCGTATTTTTTTCTTCGCCCGCTAGGATCCAGCGGCGCATCTTGTCGTAAAAAGTTTCCCCTTCAATCTTATCCTCTTTGAAACGTGCCTCGTTCGGGTACGGAAGGACGTTGACGAATACGGAATCCCCCGCACTATTGCGAAAAACCATGTGATGCGCGCCGGACTCGACCGCCGCAAGCGCCCTGCCCGAACAGAGCTTCGGCGTATGTTCGGCATTTCCGTAAATATAGATTCCCTGCTCCTCCGAGAGAGCCGTCGCCGCCGTAAGGCGCACGTTATCGTCATGGTTGCCGCTGATGATCAAAACGCACCTGTCTTTCCCCGCCATTTTTTTGACGGATTCGTAAAAGAGGTCTTCCGCCTCCGCCGACGGCAAAAAAGTATCGAATACATCCCCGGCCACGAGGACCAATTCCACCCCCTCGCGATCGCATATCTCGACGATCTCTTCCAAAACGGCCTGTTGCTCACCGAGACGATCCCGCCCGTTCAGACGTTTTCCGATATGCCAATCCGAAGTGTGTAAAATTCTCATGCCGCATACACCTGACCGCGCACAAAATTTTCCCAAAAAAATTTCAGAAAATTACCTTGCTTTTGCGCCAAATTATTTATATAATAGTATAGCGTAATTTCCAAAATAAATCAAGCGTTGCGCGGAGTTTAACGATGGGATTTTGTTCTTACTCAAGAGAGTTTTCCCTCTCGTCCTATACGAATGTGGAAAACCAATTCATCAATAAATATATGGCAATGGCGGACGGCGACGCCGTAAAGACCTATATATTCGGGTTATATCTATGCCAAAACGTACAGGAAGATTACAGCCTTCAAGAGGCTGCAAAGACGCTGAATATCGAGGAAGATAAGCTCGTTGACCTGTTTCGCTTTTGGGAAGATTTCGACCTTTTGGAGATCGTTTCGTACAATCCGTTCTCCGTGCGGTATTTCCCCGCAGACTATTCCAAAGGGAAACCGAAGCGCATCCGAACCGAAAAATATGCCGACTTCAACAAGGCGATCCAATCGCTGATGCCGAAAAAGATGATCTCTTCGGGCGAATTTATGAAATACTTTTCCGTTATGGAAGAATATTCGATCAAGCCGGAAGCGATGCTTTTGGTCGCGCGCTATTGCATCGACCTCAAAGGCGAAAACATCGCGCAAAATTATATCTTGCAGGTGGCGAAAAATTTTGCTGCCGAAGGTGTTACGACCGTAGAGCAGATCGAAAACAAACTTTCCGACTACATGGTCCAAAGCGGCGAGGTGGCATCTCTCCTGCGCGCGATGGGTTCGACGAAAAAACCGGAGCCCGATGACTACAAGCTGTATAAAAAATGGACGGAAGAACTCGGCTTCGACTATCCCGCGATCGAATTTACTGCATCCCTCCACAAAAAAGGCGGCTTCGCCAAATTGGACGAGATCCTGCACGAACTGTATGTGAACAAAAAATTTGAACGGGGCGAAATACGCGACTTTCTCGCACGCAGAACGGAGATCCGCAATTTGACCATCTCCGTTGCAAAGGAACTCGGCGTATATTGCCAAGTAATCGATACATATACCGACAATTTTGTGAGCCCGTGGCTCGCGGCGGGATTTGACGACGCTTCGATCGTCAGCCTCGCAAAATACTGTTTCAAGCGGGATAAAAAATCCTTTGAAAAGATGGACGAGCTCATCAAAAAGCTCATCTCTCTCGGCGTGGTTTCGGCGGAGAGCATCGTTACCTATATGGAGAACGAGGCGCACGAACAGGAATTTGCGGCTCAGGTGCTCAAAACGGCCGGCCTTTCCCGCCGCGTAAACAGCTGGGACAGGGATTGTTTGAATAATTGGCGCAGCTGGAATTTTTCAGACGAGATGATCCTGCGCGCGGCGGAAACGGCGGTCGGCAAAACAAGCCCTCTGCCCTACATCACTTCCGTCCTCTCCTCCTGGAAAGCGCAGGGGATTTTCAGTCCCGAACAACTGACCGCGCAAAAGCCCGCCAAGGAAAATTATTACCAAAAGGCGGCGCGCGAGGAGCGGGATGCGGAATTCAAAAAGCGGGTGCGCAGCTACTATTTCAACCTGCGTGAAAAGGCGCAGGACCGCGCGGAACATTATCTCTCGCGCGCACGCGCAAACGAACAATTCCGCAAAAACGAGGAGGAGATCAAGGCGGAAGAAATATTGCTTGCCAAGGCAGAGGCACTCGGCGGCAATGTTGCGGAGCATTCCGAAAAACTTTCCGCACTGCGGGCAGAGCGAGCTCGCCTGCTTGCCGAATTGCATCTGACGGAGGATATGCTCGTTCCGCAATACCGCTGCAAAAAATGCAACGATACGGGGTTCGATAAGGACGGCAATATCTGCGCATGCTATAAAAAATTCGTGGAAAACGCGAGCGAACAGGAACGGCTTTCCGATATTTTGGATGCGTATTCCAACATCGACTTATAAAAGAATTATCATCCGCATAAAAGAGCGGGCGCAAAATTTTGCGCCCGCTCTTTTTATAACCTTTCAAAAACCGGAATTTCATCGAGCGGGGCCGAAACTTTCATTTCACGGCCGCCCTCGTACTCCTTGCCGTCGCGGATATCGCGCCATTTTCCCGCTGGGAGATATACGTTTCGCTCGCGCATGCCCGCGTACAATACGGGCGCGACAAGATAGCGGGAACCGAACATATATTGCTCATTCGCATCCCAGCATTTTTCATCCTCCGGGAACTCCAAAAACATCGCGCGCATCGGCGGAAGGCCCGTATCGCTCGCCTCGCGCATCACTTCCTTGATATACGGTTTCAGACGGGTACGAAGCTCTGCAAATTTTTTGAGCACCTCATAGACTTCCTCCCCGTAGCTCCAAATCTCGTTCGGCAATCCGGTATGGCAGAAGCCCCCGCCGTAATCCCTATCGTCCAAAGCGGGAATATCGCTCGGTCCTTTATCCCCGTGCATACGCAAAACGGGGCTGAACACCGCATATTCAAACCAGCGCAGGAGCAGCTCCGTATGCCCCTTTTCCTTTACGTTGACAAAAAATCCGCCGATATCCGTCGTCCACCAGGGGATGCCCGCAATGCCCATATTCAGCCCCGCAGCGAACTGATCGCGCAGCGTTTCGAAATTCCCTTGAATATCGCCCGACCATACGAGCGCGGCATACTTTTGGCTGCCCACCCAAGCACAGCGCAGCAGGTTGCATATATCCGTTTGCCCCGCCTTTCTTTGCCCTTCATAGAATGCCTGCGCATGGCAGCGGGGATAGATGTTTCCGACTTGCAGATCGCTGCCGAGATGGTAGCGGAAATTATCGAAATCATAGGCGGTATATTCGGGTTCCGCCTCGTCCAGCCAAAACATATCGATGCCGTCATCGTAATAATTTTGTCTGCACTTTTCCCAAATGTACTCGCGCGCTTTCGGGTTCGTGGCGTCGTAAATCATGGAGTCTCCGAGAAAATCGAAACACTGGCTCCCCCGTTCGGGGCGGATAAGAAAACCGCGCTCATCCATCTCCGCAAAGTTTTCGCTCTTTTTATCCACGGTCGGCCAAACGGAAACCATACAGCGGGTGCCGTATGAATTCAGTTCCCGCACCATCGCGGCTGGATCCGGCCAATATTTTTTATCGAATTTCCACTCTCCCTGCCTCGTCCAATGAAAGAAATCGATGACGATGACGTCGAGCGGTATCCCGCGCCTGTGGTATTCGCGCGCAACTTCGAGCACTTCTTCCTGCGTGCGGTAGCGCAGTTTACACTGCCAAAGCCCCATCGCATTTTCGGGGAAAGCAGGCGCCCGCCCGACGAGCTCGGTAAAATTTTCGATGATCGCCTTAGGCGTGCTGTCCGCCGTGATCCAATAATCGCATTGCTTTACGCTTTCGGCGCGCCATTCGGTGATATTTTTGCCAAACGTGACCTGCCCGACCGCAGGGTTGTTCCATAGAAATCCGTATCCGCGCGAGGAAAGCGCAAAGGGAACGGAGATCTGCGAATTCCGCTGCGCAAGTTCGAGCGTGCAGCCTTTCAAATCGAGATACGGCTGCTGGTATTGCCCCATGCCGTATATTTTTTCGCAGTCCGCACTTTCAAAGCGGACGGTCAAAGTGTAGTCCCCTCCCCGTATAGGCTTAAATTCCCGCGCACGGACGCGCAAAGAGGGCGTATGCGGCGAATCGTATTCGTAACAGCGGTAGTACTCTTGCAGGATGCTCTCTTGCTCTCTGAAAAAATTGATTTGCCCCAAGCGCGTGACCGTAGCGGAAATTTTTCCGTTTTTGATACGGGCACAGCTTTCCGAAATTTCGATTTCCGCTTTCCCTGCTGTTGCTCCTGCGAGGGCCCAATCCGTCTGCGCAAATTCCGGATTCATGGTCGAACGAACGCGGAGCGCGTTCTTGCCCTGCGCATAAATGCAGAGCGTTTCTCCCTTTCTTTCCAATATCAATGCACCATTCTTTTCGTACAGCATGGCAACTACCTTTCCTGTTTCACTATATTATTAATGACGGCGGCGAGAGCAGACATATCCTTTCCGTTCAGATCGATATAGATGCAGCGCCCCTGATACAGGCCGTTCTCGTCGCGGCGGACAAGGTTGATCCCCTTGTATTCGTCTCGTACAACAAAGAGAAGTGAATCAAACGGCAGGCCGTTGCTTTCATATTTTTCTGCAAAGAAAAATTCCAGCCAATGGCCCGACTTCATCTCCCCGCGCGTCAGCCTGTCGATGCTGACGCCGAACGCAGGCATCTGATGCGCGCCCTGCACCATCTCCGCCCATGCCGCCATAATCTTTAAAAACTCTGCGTCTTCCCGCGTAAAAATCTTCTCCGCTCCGTCCGCATACAGCACGATCCGCTCCGCCTGCGGCATAACCGAAAATATTTCTGTCATCGAAGAAACCTCCCTTTGCTTTTTGTTTATTATACCGCATTTCGGGCACTCACACAAGTATTCAAAAAAATTTTAAAATTTGTAAACTTTTTTATATAAAACTATTGACAAATTTTTAAAAATGTATATAATGATAGCCAAACAGAGAAAGGAGGTGTGAACATGAAAAAATCGATGTACAGCCTGATGCTTGCGGAAGACGTGATCCGCGAGATCGACAGGCTTGCAGCAGAACAAAACACCAATCGTTCCAACTTCATCAATCAGATCCTTGCGGACTATGTTTCTTTGACGACGCCCGAAAAGCATGTACAAAATATATTCGACATCATCGAAAGCATCATCGGGCACAGGGAAGGATATCTGCTTTCCTGCCAACCGAACGATATGACCATGTCGATCAAAAGTCCGCTGCAATACCACTACCGCCCGACGATACGCTACGAAGTGGAAATGTACCGCACGCCGCAAAAGATGATCGGGCAGCTGAAAATCATATTCCGCACAACTTCGGCGGAACTGCTCGTCGAACTGACGCGCTTCTTCAAAGTGTGGATGCAGCTGGAAAACATCTATATCAAGCATTTCTTCGAAAAGGGCGCCATCGAATACGGCATGGAAAACGGACGCTTTTTGCGCACGTTTGCCGTACCGAACGATTCCGATTATTCCGAAGAACAGATCGGAAACGCGATCAGCAATTATATCGCAACGTTTGATGAGATGCTCAAAAATTTTCTCGCAGGAAAGTATGCGACGACCGAGGATATCGAAAAACGTTATCTGCAATACCTGAACAGCGGCGTTCAGCTTATTTGAGCCGCATTGAAAGGAGGTGAGTTTTATGAATGCACAGAAATGTACCAAAAAAGCGTTGGAGGCGATCAACTCCGCACAAAGCATTGCCATCGAAAATCAAAATATGCAGATCATGCCCGAACATCTGCTCTATGCCCTCGTCGACCAGGAGGGCGGGCTCATCGCCCAGCTTTTCAAAAAAATGGGCGTCGACACGGATAATTTCCTCGCCCTGCTCGATTCTGCCATACAGCGGATCCCGGCGGTGAGCGGCAGCGGCAGAGAGCCGGATAAAATCTATATTTCTCCTGTTACGGATAAAATTTTCAACGAGGCGGAACGGCTGGCAAATTCCATGCGCGACGAATATATTTCCGTCGAGCACATCATGCTCGCCCTTTTCGACCATGCGACGGACGAGATCAAAAATATATTCCGTTCGCTCGGCATTACAAAAGATGCGTTCCTGACGGAATTGAAAAAAGTCAAGACCGACCGCGTTACGAGCGACGAACCGGAAAACACCTACGACGCCCTGAACAAATACGGTTTCGACCTCGTACAGCGCGCCAAGGAGCAAAAGCTCGATCCCGTCATCGGCCGCGACAATGAGATACGAAACGTTATTCGTATCCTTTCGAGGAAATCCAAAAACAACCCCGTACTCATCGGCGAGCCGGGCGTCGGCAAAACGGCGATAGCCGAGGGGCTCGCACAGCGAATCGTGCGCGGCGACGTGCCCGAAGGCTTGAAAAACAAAACCATCTTCGCCCTCGATATGGGATCGCTCATCGCGGGCGCGAAGTTCCGCGGCGAATTTGAAGAGAGGCTGAAAGCCGTACTCAACGAAATCAAAAAGAGTGAAGGCAAGATCATTCTCTTTATCGACGAATTGCACACCATCGTCGGGGCGGGAAAATCGGACGGTGCGATGGACGCGGGCAACCTGTTGAAGCCCATGCTCGCACGCGGCGAACTGCACTGCATCGGCGCGACGACGCTGGATGAATACCGCAAGTACATTGAAAAGGATGCGGCGCTCGAACGGCGGTTCCAACCCGTTATGGTAAACGAGCCGACCGTCGAGGATACCATTTCCATTTTGCGCGGCTTAAAAGAGCGCTACGAAGTTTTCCACGGCGTACAGATCCACGATCAGGCGCTCATCGCCGCGGCAACCCTGTCGCACCGCTATATCTCTGACCGTTTTCTGCCCGATAAGGCGATCGACCTCGTAGACGAAGCCTGTGCGACCATCCGCACGGAAATCGACTCGATGCCAGCCGAGATGGACGACATCGCCCGCAAGATCATGCAATTGGAAATCGAGGAAATGGCGCTCAAAAAGGAGACGGACACCCTCTCCAAGGAGCGTTTGGAGACGCTGCAAAAGGAGCTTGCCGAACTGCGCGACAAATTCAACGCCATGAAAGCGCAATGGAACAACGAAAAGGCGAGCATACACATCGTTTCCGATACAAAGGCAGAGATCGAAAAGATCAACGGCGAAATCGAAGCGGCGCAGCGCGTGGGTGACTATGAAACGGCGGCCAAACTTAAATACAGCCGCCTGCCCGAATTGCAGAAGAAGCTGGACGAGGCGCAGAAAAACGGCGCAACCGCAAAACACACCCTGCTTCGCGATACCGTGACCGAGGAGGAGATTGCGCGCGTCGTATCCCGCTGGACGGGTATTCCCCTCGCCAAACTCATGGAGGGCGAACGCGAAAAGATCTTGCACCTCGACGATATCCTGCACAAACGCGTGATCGGGCAGGATGAGGCGGTGACGAAAGTGACGGAGGCGATCCTGCGTTCGCGCGCGGGCATTGCCGATCCCAACCGCCCCATCGGCTCGTTCCTGTTCCTCGGTCCTACGGGCGTGGGTAAAACGGAATTAGCAAAGGCGCTCGCGGAGAGTTTGTTCGACGATGAGCACAATATCGTGCGTATCGATATGACCGAGTATATGGAAAAATTCTCCGTATCCCGCCTGATCGGCGCGCCTCCCGGATACGTCGGCTACGACGAGGGCGGGCAACTCACCGAGGCGGTACGCAGAAAGCCCTACTCCGTCGTATTGTTCGACGAGATCGAAAAGGCGCATCCTGACGTGTTCAATATCCTCCTGCAAGTGCTCGACGACGGGCGCATCACCGATTCGCAGGGGCGCACGGTCGATTTCAAAAATACCATCATCATCTTGACCTCCAACCTCGGTTCCTCGTACCTCTTGGAGGGCATCGACGAAAACGGCGAAATATCCGAAGGCGCAAAAGAAAAGGTATCGCAGCTCTTAAAACAGAGTTTCCGTCCGGAATTTTTAAACAGATTGGATGAAATCGTCTATTATAAACCGCTCACAAAGGAAAATATCACGAAGATCATCGATCTGCTGATCTCCGGCCTTGCGGAACGATTGAAAGAAAAACAGCTGAAATTGGAGATCACGCCGCTCGCGAAAGAGCTGATCATCGAAAACGGCTACGATCCCGTATACGGCGCGCGTCCGCTCAAACGGTATTTACAGAGCAAAATCGAAACGATGATCGCCCGCACCATGCTTTCCAACGATATGCAGGCGGGCAACACCATCGAGATCGGCGCCAAAAACGGCGATTTTACCGTAAAGATCAAATAACCATTCTTTTACAGACAGCGCCCCGCGGATAAAACCGCGGGGCGCTTTGCTTTTACAAATTTTGCATATATCTCTCTATTATAAGGTCATCACCCCATTCCGCCAAAATCGGGATCTCGCCGCTGTCTGTAAGGATGCGCACACAGGCAAACCTCTGCAACAGCGGTATCGTTCGAATGTGTAGCCTCAATTCCATGCACTGTTCCGTCTTATAAACATCTCCGTCTTTTACCTTATAAACCGGAACTAAAATGTTCGCTTGCTTTTCCAGCATTGCTTCCTTTCCGTGCCCCGAAAGCTCATAGATCTCCCCGGATTGTTCATCAACATCGACGAGGACATATTCTCCGAGAGCATAGAACAACTGAACATCCGATAAGTTTGACGCATATCCCTGCACAACCGTTTCTTGCGGGAAAGTCAAGTCCCACAGCAAATCAAATTCCTCTCCCTTCTCCACCGAACCGCCGGCATGGAATATTTCGCCGCCCGCATCCCAAAACGCCGCTGCGGCACTTTCCGGCGGCAATATCTCTACGGAGTTGCTCTCTACCGTAAATACGGTTTGCTCTTTATTTTCTAAAAATTGAAACGAAACCTTGAAATCTGAAAACGAGGCGGTCGGCGGGGCATCGAACCGCAGCTCAACACGGAAAAAATTATAATAGGAACCACCCTTATACGCCGTTCGAATATACCTTATCGGGCTGATGACCAGAGTGCGGATCTCGCTATGCCCGTCCGCATAAGTGCAGCGGTACGTCGCATTGCTTGGGCTTATGCCCTGCAACTTGATATTGGAGCGCACAGCGACCGTGGAATAGCCGTCAAAGTAGACAAAATCCGTACTGTTTATCTCATAATCGTCCTGCCGCAGCTGGATATCCCAATCGCTTATCTGTACCGAATCTGCGGCAAAAACCGTCGGTACGATCGTATTGGGCAACACACAGAAGGTGATCGACGCCGCCATCGTTACGGCTAAAACCAACGCGGATACCCCCTTAAACCTGCCGAGCTTTTTATTGTTCATTAAAGCGAGACGGCATAAAATCGTATACACGCAGGCGCATATGATCAGAATGACAAAGACGGGAGACGGACGCATATAAATTTCACCGCCGTAAATATTGACTATCATACAGCCGATAAAGGTCAAAACGGATACGACGGCCAGCCCGATAAATTGCATCGCGGCACAGCGGCTGAGATAATCTTCCCGCCCGTTCATTGCCGAGGATATGCCGACGATACAGAGCACTGCAAACAGCACAAAGACGGCGATCCAAACAACATCGATCGCGATCCCCCACGCGGCCGTGGCATCTGCCGCGGTGGCATTCGGCCGATAGAGAAAATTAATGATAGCGGTCGGCAGATATTCATCCCCTGCATCATTCAACACCTCGACCGGCGCTCCTACGAGCGCTAAAATCAATATTACAATCGCAAAGAACAGTACCCACCCCGAAAGATTGCTGTGCGTTACCTGGTGCAAACGCAGCCTGTATATTCCTTTGGGCGGCGGCGCCCACGCAGACCGTGCGGGACTTGTTTCGCACGAATTTTCTGCATGATCAAACGGATCCTGCGCCGACTTGGAGCGCCCCGTCAATAGAAAATCGACGTCTACTCCCAACGCTGCGGAAAGCGGCGGCAAAATTTTTACGTCGGGCAGCCCGTAACCGTTTTCCCACTTGCTGACCGTTTTCGGAGAAACATGCAGCGTATCCGCCAAACCTGCCTGCGTCATATTCGCTTGTTTGCGCAGATACGCGATCCTCACACCTATGTCCATAACGTTTCTGCCTCCTGCTATTATTATAACAGACGGCAAAGCGGTTTTGCAATTAAAAATAAAAAATCGGGAGGTATACTCTTCGCATACCTCCCTTCACAACAGCTTTTTTAATGCCTTATAAATTTGTAAGATACAAAATCTCTTCCGCGGTCAGCTTGCGTACCTTTCCGCGTTCGAGGGAGCCGAGCCCCATATCCCCGATCTTGATCCGCTTCAAAAAGGTGATCTCCTTACCGACGCTTTCAAACATACGGCGCACTTGACGGTTGCGGCCTTCGTTGATGGTAACGTGCAATTTCGTAAATTTTTTATCCGTTTCGACAACCTTGATCTTGCTCTTGTTGGTGCGCTTTCCGTCCAGCTCCACGCCTGCGCGCAGCCGGTTCAACTCAGCATCTGTTATGCCTCCCTCGATTTTTACCAGGTAGGTTTTGGGGATTTCGTTTTTCGGGTGCGTTAAACGGAAGGCCAGATCCCCGTCGTCCGTTAAAATCAGCATACCCTCCGTATCGTAGTCTAACCGTCCTACGGGATAGATCCTTCCGCCGCGGTCGGGCATCAGGTCGAGAACGGTTTTTCTGCCGCGGTCGTCATGAACCGAGCAGATATAACCTTTCGGCTTATTCATCAGATAATATTGATGGCGGATGCTCCGCTCAACGGGAACGCCGCGCACGGCGATCGTATCTCTCTGCTCGTCGATATCTTCCCCGATCGCAGCGGTATGCCCGTTGACCGTTACTTGCCCCTCGGCAACCAATTTATCGCAGGCACGGCGGCTCGCCACGCCGCATTCCGCCAAATATTTGTTGATCCTCATATTACCTCGTCAGCCGTAAATTTTTTGCTATCTCGCGAAGAATGTCAAAATAGCTCTTTTCCATATCAACTATACTAACGATTTTTTCGGAAAAAATCAACTGATTTTGAAAGGTGATTTTTACGCTGCCCACATTTTCTCCCTTATATACGGGCAATTTTAATGCGGACGGAAGCTGAACCTTTATCGCAATTTCCTTTTCCTCGCCTTCCGCTAACGGGTAATATAATTCCTTTTCGCATACACAGCGGCACAGCTTTTCGGGAACGTCACTCGGCAACTCATATTCGGTTTTACCGTAAATATGCCTCACAGAGTACTTTGCAAAACAGGAATCCAGCAGCTCCCCGCTGCGTTCATACATGGAAGGACTATTCAGAACCACGCTCACCAGCCGCATATTTTCCCTTGTGGCGGATGTTACAAGGCACCTGCCCGCCTCCTTGGTGTAACCCGTTTTTACGCCGTCTGCGCCCTCATAATTATAAAGCATTTTATTTTTGTTTTGCCAAACCCGCGGCTGTGTATCTTCTCCGCCCGGCACCGAGTATTTTTTCTCTGAAACGATTTTTGAAAAAGTTTCATTGCGAAGCGCACAGGCGGCGATTCTGGCGAGGTCGCAGGCCGTCGTACAATGCCCTTCCGCAGGGAGGCCGTGCGGGTTTTTGAAAGTGCTGTGCAAAGCGCCCAATTCTTTTGCGCGCTCGTTCATACACGCGGCAAAAGTTTCGATGCTCCCGCTGTGGTAAATCGCCAACGCCGCGGCGCAGTCGTTGCCCGAACGGAGCATGAGCCCATATAGCAAATCGCGCACGGTCAGCTTTTCCCCCGCAACAAGGTATACGCTTGACCCCTCCGTTCCCGCGGCTTCTTTGGATATCTCTACGATTGCATCAAGGTCGCAATCCTCGATAATAATGAGCGCCGTCAAAATTTTCGTCGTGCTCGCCATCGGCAAAATATCGTCGCCGCGGCGCGCGTATAAAACTCGCCCGCTTTCTACCTCTACAACGGCCTCGCCCTGTGATACGGGATACGTTTGCGCCGCAACGGGAACACATCCAAAAGCGATCGCCGCACAAAGAATCAGCAAAGCGAACGCCGCCGTTATGCGCTTAATCATTTTTCCTCTGAAAACTCTTCAATAAGTCTGACGTCTTATCGATCAGGTTATCGATTGGATCTTCTCCCGCATGGATATAGCGGCATCCGTTCCCGTCGTCCAAAATAAATCCCGCAGGCTTGATGGAAACGACGGCGCCGCTGCCGCCCGCGAACGGAACGCTCTCGTTTTCTTTCACGACTTTCGTTTCCCCGATATCGCTGCCGCCCGAAAGGTAACCCATCGTCAGCTTGGAAACGGGGATCACCTGGCACCCGCTCGCCGTCAGTATCGGCGTGCCGATAACGGTGTTGCCGTCCACCATTTCGTTCAAGTTACGCATAGATCTTTCGACCAATTCGTTAACTTTTTTGTTTCTCTCTGTTTCGTTTATATTCATGAATTTTCTCCGTTATTGTCTGCAATAAAATTTTTAATGCCGCCATGATGACCACTAAAAAATTGAAAACCAAAATAATGCGAACGCCTATCTTAATATTGTCGCTCCCCTCGTACAGGATAACGTCGCTCTTAAATGACGCGCATTTCTTTCGGCTGAACACATACCCCGCGGCAAAACCCGATACAATTTGTATGAGCGCCGCCGCCAAAACGGCGGCTGCCGGCTCCGATTTTGCCCCGATCTCCGCGATACTGCTAAACGCATAAATATAAAAGCCGCGGGAGATCTTGAAGTCAAGGTTATTGCTCGCATTCACGATTTCCGAGTACGGCAAGAGCGCGGCGCGGTTTTTTGTCAAATGAAAGGCGATCCCGCCGTCGTATAGAGTCGCATATCCGCCGTATACTTTAAAGATACGCAGGATATACAGGGAAAAATACAGTTTCCGCTCCTTTATATCCGCATAAAGGTGTATGCTCAAAAAGAGCGGAAACAGTATTTGTACGATCGCCGACAGCAGGGAAAATAGAAAGAATCCGCTCATCCCCTTTCCTTAAGCTTTTATTACAGCGTCCAATTTTGCGCCGCGTCGCGCAGGGAATCCAAATAGCTGCTCTTTGCCGCATCCTCGTTGGCGAGCACGGCAAGGCTGTCCGCCTCGACATTGTTTTTATAGACGGTGATCCTGCCGACCGTATCCCCCTTTTGCACGGGCGCCTTTACCGCGTCGATCGAAATATCGTAAAAGATATTGTCCGTATCGTCCTTGGAGCAGAAGATATACGACGCACGTTCGGGAATCACGCTGATCTCCTTTTGCTTTCCGCCCTTGACGGGACATACCGCATCGGTGAGCACTTTTTGCTCCAAAACGACCTTGTTCGTATAATTGGCAAACGCATAATCAAAGAGACACTTCGTATTTTCAAAGCGCGTTTTACTGTCTGCCGCACCGATGACGACGGAAACGACGCGCAGATTCCCGCGCAGTGCCGACGCCGCGAGGCAGAATCCCGCCTCTGACGTATAACCGGTCTTCCCTGAATCGCAACCTTGATAGCTGCGTATCAATTTATTCGTATTCGCCATCTCCGTAACGCGGCCGCCCTTATGGTGCATCTCGTCCATCCAAATCTTGCTGTATCGGAAATATTCTTCATGCCGCAACAGATCGGAAAGCATGATGGCCACGTCTTTCGCGCAGGAATATTGCCCCGCATCGGGCAAACCCGTGCAATTTACGAATACGGTGTTATCCATGCCGAGTTCTTTCGCCATGGCGTTCATCTTTTTGACAAACAGCGCCTCGCTGCCCGCGATCCGCTCTGCCATTGCGACGCAGGAATCGTTCGCGGAGGCTATGCAGATACTCTTGATCAGCTCCCCCGCGGGATATACGCCGCCGCTCTCCAAAAACACCTGCGACCCGCCCATGCCGCTCGCCGTTTCGCTTACGGAGATATCCTCCTCCGCAGACAAATTTCCCTTTTCGATTTCGTCGAAGCAGAGTACGAGCGTCATGATCTTGCACATACTTGCAATGGGCAAATGTTTGGTTTCGTCTTTACTATACACGGCACTGCCGCTGCGCCATTCGCACAGATATGCCGCCTTGCAACCGGAAACAAGCTCCGCATTCTCCGTATTTGCCGCCGCGGGAGCAAAGCCGAACGACGCAAACGCAAGAATGCAGACAAAAAATAAAAGCACAACTTTTTTCATAGTGTTCTCCTATGCCGTTATGCTCTTATTTTTTGTAATTGTATTGATTTTATACTCGATTGTAAATCATTTCAACGAGCGGAGTATGTCGCGCATCAGTTCGGTCAAAACTTCACCGCGGCGATCGGATTCTTTGAGTACGTCCGCATGCGCAAGCCCGCCAGCCTGCAACCCCGCGCCTAAATTCGTGATACAGGATACCCCGGCGACCCGTATCCCCAAATAGCGCGCATAAATTGCCTCGACGGCGGTGCTCATACCGACGGCGTCTGCCCCCAACAGCCTGTAAGCGCGTATTTCGGCGGGCGTTTCATAACTCGGACCCAAAACCTGCATATACGTTCCCGCATGGTTCGCGATTCCCATTTTTCCGCACACGGCATGGATCGTTTCGCACAGTTCCCTGTCATATACCCGCGTCATATCGGTGAAAATTTCGGGAAACTCAGCGCTCGGCCGAACGCCGACGAGCGGATTCCTCCCCGTAAAATTGATATGATCGTGCAAAATCATCAGATCCCCGACAGAAAAATGCGGATTCAATCCTCCCGCCGCATTAGTCAAAATGACAATGCGCACGCCGAGCTCGTACAAAATCCGAACGGGCAAAACGGCGCGCTCCGCCCCGTGCCCTTCATACATATGAAATCTGCCCTGCACCGCAACGACGGGCGTTTTTTCCGCATGGCCGAATACGAAATTTCCCGCATGGCCGCGCACGCCGCAGGCGGGCATATCTTGCAGATCGGCGTACGGGATAACAGTTCTGTTTTCCAATGCAGCGGCAATACCGCCCCACCCGCTGCCGAGGATCAACCCGACGAGCGGAGTTATATTTACCCTTTCGCGCAGCTGTGCGGCGATTTTTTTCGCCGCCTGTGGCAAATCGTTGTTGACGGAAAATTCTGTCATAACTCCCTCCGTATGATTTTGTCGTAAATATCCGCATCGCTCCGCAACCCATAGAGCGCAAGCACGAAATTGGCAATATGGTCAAACCCCGCGAGTGTGCCCAAATTTTTCGGTTCTACACGTTTCCCTTCGATCAGCAGCGGAACATATTCGCGCGAATGATCGGTCGACTCCGTTGTAGGATCACACCCGTGGTCCGCAGTAACGATCAGGATATCCTCTTCCCGTAAAGCTCCCCGCAGGCGGGCGAGCGCTTCATCGATCTTTCGCAGTGCGGCGGCATATCCCGCCGCATTGTTGCGATGCCCGTACAGCATATCAGTATCCACGAGATTTGCAAATACGAAAGACTCCGTTTCGCTCTCCATGAGCCGTTCCAAAACTTCGAGCCCCTCTGCATTGTTGCCCGTATGATGTCCCTCCGCGATGCCACGCCCGCAAAACAAATCGTAAATTTTGCCGACGGAAACGACGCGCACCCCGCCGGCCGCAAGTATATCGAGCATCGTTTCGCCGGGCGGTTCGAGGGCGTAGTCCTTACGGTCTTCCGTGCGGGTAAACTTTCCGTTTTCATGCACGAACGGCCGTGCAATGATCCGCCCCACCGCGCGCTCTCCGACCATGATATTCCGTGCCTTGGTGCAAATTTCGTATAACCTTTGCAGCGGCACGACGGAAGTATCCGCAGCGATCTGCATTACGGAATCCTGCGAAGTATAGAGAATGGGAAATCCCGTACGCAGATGTTCCGCCCCCAAACGCTGAATGATTTCCGTGCCGGATGCCGCTTCATTGCCCAAAAAATGCGTACCCGTCGACCGTTCCAAATCTTCCACGACGTCGGGCGGGAACTTTTTATAAATGCGGTACGGGCGCTCCATTACGAGCCCCGCGATCTCATAGTGCCCGGCCGTCGTATCCTTGGCGAACGTTTTTTCCGAAAGCCGGCAACAGGCCCCCGTCGGAAATGCTACGGGCCGCAAACTTCTGCCGCCGGCAAAGTCCTTGGCAACGCCGTCGATATTGTTCAAGCCCATCGAAACGAGCGTAGGAAGAAGAACGCCCGTTTGGGCATAAATATTGCCGTAGGTATCCGAGCCCACGTCGCCAAATTTATCCGCATCGGGCATGGCGCCGATACCGAAACTGTCGATCACGATCAAAAATACGCGCATTCAATCACCTCTTTATACAAACAGTATACCATAAAAGTCTTCCCAAGGAAAGCCGTTCGCAAAAAAAATACAGAAAAAAGGAGAGCATCTTTGCTCCCCTCCTTCCGTCATTTACCCAGCATATTGTTGATACAGATGCCGTATCCGCGCGTCGGATCGTTCAAAAATACATGCGTCACTGCGCCGACGAGTTTTCCGTCCTGCACGATCGGACTGCCGCTCATGCCCTGCACGATGCCGCCCGTCTGTTCCAACAGCTCTTTATCCGTAATTTTTATAACGTAGTTTTTGTTTTGCCGATTGCCCGCATCCGCTTTTACGATGCTGATGGAATACTCTTTCGGCGCAATGCCGTCGACCGTCGTATAAATGCTTGCCTTTCCGGGCTGCGCTATACCGCCCACCGGAATCTTTTTTAAAGTGCGCACAAAATCACTGCCTGAATGGATATTGCCGTATATCCCCGTTTCACAGTTTTTATCCGCAACAGCGATATTTTTATCGTTCAAAAACAATCCTTTGAGTTCACCCGCGCGGCCGCGCTCCCCCTTTACCACACTTACAATGGAACATTGAAATATATTCCCTTTATCCACGCGCATCAAATTGCCCGATTCATCCGCTACCGCATGGCCGAGCGAACCGAAACGCAGGCTATCCTTTTCGATATAGGTTACCGTGCCGATCCCGGAAATGCTGTCGCGGATCAGAACGCCCAACTTCCGCCTGCCGCTTGCAAGGTCTTGCGCGGCTTCTATCTGTTTTTCCAGCTTTTCCTCGCCGCGTTTGACGGTTACCGCAGCCTCGCCTGTTCCGTCCGCCAGTATGCGGTCAATATCTGCAGCGGTCGTTACCTTGATACCATTCAGGCAAAGGATAATATCTCCCACCGCAAGCCCGGCCTCACGCGCCGGGCATTTCGTTCCGTCTTCGGTCAAAACCTCGCAGACGCCCACGATCTGCGCGCCGCCCAATCCGAGCGTAAACCCCGCCGGCATACCGCCGATATATACTTCCGTCGCCTGTGCCGAAACGCCGAATGCCGTACCTGCGCAAGCAAAGAACAGCAACACGACGGATAAAAACAGTAATACCTTATTTTTCAGCTTGTGCATAATTTCCTCCGAATACCGTATGACCTTACTTTGCGTAATAGTCGCGCCGATTATTCGGAGAAAAAATTTCCATGACAGGATTTTTTAAGAGCAAAAGCGACACTTTTCGCCAGCGTTCTCTCTTTGAATCAAAAAAGGGAAAGGCCGCCGTGAGCCTCTCCCTCTAAAAATCTTTTTATTTATCCGTGTAAAATTTGCCCTTGAAAAAATTTTCGCTGCCGAGCTTTTTTGCCGTCAAGCGAAATAGGACGCATCCGTCGGGGCAGACGATATCTTTACGGTATTTTCCGCTGCCGCCGAGGTTTTCCAGATCCCCTCCGCTGCGCACCGCCTCCATGATCGGGAACAAGATCATCATCACCTTGGAACAGATGCCCTGCCCCTGCGCATTGACGGGACAACCATACGTACATGTATAGGTATCCCCGATCTCCTCCCCGTTGCGGCAGTAATGCTCGGTTTTATCGCCGCGGAGAAAACCCGTTACTTCGATCGTAAAAGAATATTCTTCGTCGTACCATTTTTTCATAGCCGTTACCCGTTTTGCTTTTTATAGGCAGCGCATTCGCGCACGAGTTCCTGCGCGAGCGCACGCGCCGCGTCGCTTCCGCCGCTGCCGCCCAATAGGCGGATAAGCTCCGCATTTTTACCGTCTTCATCCAATTTTCGGATCCCCGTCAGCGTTTTGTCGCCCGCCGTTTCCGATTTGTAGATCAAAAAGTTATCGTCCGCCATGGCGGCGATCTGCGCCAAATGAGATACCGCGATGATCTGTTTCGATTTTGCGATATCGGCAAATTTTTCCGCAACCGTCTTTGCCGTGGCCCCGCTGATACCCGTATCGATCTCGTCGAAGATATAGGTCGATATCTCATTCACGTCGGACATGCACGTCTTTATCGCGAGCATCAAACGGCTCATTTCACCGCCGCTGATCACTTTACTTAAAGGTTTCAGAGGTTCGCCGGCATTGGCGGAAAACATAAACTGCATACGATCCGCGCCCTCTGCCGTTACATGCTCAACACTATCCTCCGTATAGGGTGCAAAGTCGGCGCAAAAGTTCGCATTCTTAATATTGAGCGTCTTCAATTCCTGCGTGACTCTGCTGCAAAAATTTGCGGCGGCAGCGCGGCGCTTTTCCGTTATGCGCGTACAAAGCGCAAAAATCTTTGCATGAAGGTGTTCCAACTCGCCCGAAATTTTCGCAAATTCTTCGTCGCAATGCGCGAGCAGGTCGTACTCCTCCGAAATCTTCTCCGCATAGCGCAGTATTTCCGAAATCGAATTGCCGTACTTTTTTTTGAGCGACTTGATGAGGTCGAGGCGGTTCTCCGTATCCTGCGCCTCCTGCTCGTCATACACGAGATTCTCCGCCATCGAAAAAAGAGTTTCCCCGATGTCCTCCGCCTCCAACGCGGCGCTCTCCAGTCGGTCGGCAAGTGCCGCATACTCCTCACCAAACGAGGCCGCATCCGAAAACGCTCTCTTTGCCGCATTCATACAGTCCACCGCGGCGTTATCGCCCCGAATAAACGAGGCCGCATCCGACAGCGCGCGCATGATCTTTTCGATATTGGAATAAAAATTCTTTTTTGCGGCGAGCGCTTCTTCTTCCCCCTCTTTCAGGTCGGCGCGCTCTATCTCGTCTATTTGGTATTTCAAAATATCCAAGCGGCGCCCGCGCTCCGTTTCATCCCCGCCCAAAGCTTTCAGTTTTGTATTCAGCTCTCTGCGCGTATTCAGCAATGCGGAGAGCTGTTCTTTCAAAGCGGCGCATTCTTCGCCAGCCGCTTTGTCGATCACCTTTAATTGGTTCGCCTCGTTCAAGAGATAAAAGTGCTCGCTCTGCCCGTGCACATCGACCAAAAAGGCAGTGATCTTGCGGAGCATCGCCGCATTTACGGTGCTGCCGTTTACCTTTATATCTCCCCGCCCGTCCTGGCGGTATTTGCGGGATATCACGATCTCTTCATCCGCGTCAATATCCATATCCCGCAGCATGGAAAGCGCGCCCTCGCCGCCGCGGAACAAAGCGCTTACGGAACACTCATTCTCTCCGTAGCGGATCATATTTTTATCCGCCTTGGCTCCGAGAACAAAATTGATGCTGTCTAAAATGACCGATTTTCCCGAACCCGTTTCTCCCGAAAGGACGTTCAACCCGGAATCGAAATCAATTTCGGCGCTTTCGATCAACGCGACGTTTTTAATAGTAAGTTTATCGAGCATGGCAATCTTATTTCAAAAATTCGTTGAGTTTTTCCACAACGATTTTTGCCTTTTCTTCATTCTCGGTAACGATAAGCAGCGTATCATCGCCCGCAATGGAACCGACTATTTCGGGAAGATTCAATTTATCTACGATCATACCCGCATTGCTCCCGTTGCCGCGCAGCGTGCGTATAACGACTTGGTTCATAGCCGAACGCATAGACAGCACGCATTCGCGGAACAGATTGTGCATTTTCGGGGATATCTTGTTGCTGCCCTCGTCGATATAGGCGTATTTATATTTTTTTTCGTTACCCACCACCTTGAACAGGCGCAGCTCCTTGATATCGCGCGAAACCGTCGCCTGGGTGACGCTGTAATTGCGCTTGTTCAGCGCTGCGCAAAGTTCCTCCTGCGTTTCGATCTCCTGCGTAGATATGATCTCTAAAATGGCTGCCTGCCTTCCGCTGCGCATCATTTTCATTCACTCCATTTGTTCAATTTGAAAAGCAGTTTATCAAAAAAATTGCTGTCTTCTCGTTTAATAAATTTGACCGCAAATTTCGCTCTGCGCAACACAACTTCATCCCCGCATCCGACGATACCCATATATTTTCCGTCGCAGTACAAAGTAAGCGCGGCGCCTTCTTCCGCGAGGCAAATACGCATCGCGCTCGAATCGGGATACACGACGGGGCGGTTATGCAGTGAATGCGCGCACACAGGCGTCAAAATAAACGCCGATATATTCGGAGTTAAAATCGGGCCGCCCGCCGAAAGGGAATAAGCGGTAGAACCCGTCGGCGTGCTGACGATGATGCCGTCTCCCACGATCTTATCCACACGCTTGCCGTCTATTTCGGCAACAACCGCGACGACGTTATTATCCACCGCTTCGTCGTAATGCCGATGAAACGCCGCTTCGTTGAGCGCATAACAGCTTTCACCGTTGACGGAAATCTCCAAAACGCTGCGCTCTTCCGTAGAGAAGTCTTCTTTACCGAGCAACTCGACCGCTTCTTTGACCTCGTTGCCCTCAAACTCGGTCAAAAAACCGAGGTTTCCCGCGTTGATGCCGAGCAAAAGGATCCCTCGCTTGCCCGCTTCGATCGCCACTTTCAGGATGGTACCGTCGCCGCCGAGCACAATGAGCACGTCGATATCTCCGATCTCCTCTACAGCATAATAGACGCTGTATTCGATCCCCTTCTCTTTCAGAAGCCGAAACAACGTGTCCTGCACTTCACAAAATTTTTTTGTCGAACGATTGCAAAAAATTCCCGCTTTCATGCGAATATTATACAATATTTTATACATTTATGCAATCGAAAACAGAATAATTTTTGGCTTTTCCGCCCGCCGAAAAAATCAGCACGCGCACCGTTTGGCCGAACACGCCGCTTGACATAAAATTTTTATTCTGCTACCCTAAGAAAAAAGGATGCGGAGGAACAAACATGTATCATATGCGTTTGCGCGGTTCGCACGCCGAAATCGGAAAAAAAATCGGGCGGGCGCTGCGCATGAGCGGAAAGGATTTTTACGCTCTCACTAAATTGGATGATTTTCAAAAAATGCACGGGCAAAATTCAGAGCAAATTCTCTATTCTTATTTTCCGGAAATCCGCGAAGAAATTTACGGAGCGGCACAAGAGCTCAATTTCCCCGAAGATCGGCTCGCCTGTTGGCTGCTCACGATGGGTTGCTGCTACGATATCCGCGGTTGCACCGCGTTTGCGTTCCGCCGCGGGAAAAACGTTTATTACGGGAGGAACAACGACCTTCCGCCTTTCCTCAAAAAAGCAAGTTGCAGCGCGCTCTATCTTCCCGCCGACGGTGGCAACCGTTTTCTGCTCAATACATCCTCCTTTATAAACGGCGAAGAAGGGATTAACGAGCACGGATTCGCCTGCGCGATGACTTTCGTGCCGCCGAATACTGCGGAAATATGTCCCGGCTTAAATTCTGTCTTTATTGTGCGCTATCTCTTGGAAAGAGCAAAAAATGCCGAAAATGCGCTCTCGCTGCTGCTAAAATTACCCGTCGCCTCGGCGTGCAACATTCTGCTTGCCGATTCGTCCGGCGCGATTTTCGCCTGCGAATGCAGCCCTCAAAAATGTATTTTATTAAACAATAATAGTGATTATGTCTATATAACTAACAATTTCCAATGCGCGGAAATGGAAAAATATTCCGCAAACGGAGGCGATATCTTCCGCTCGCGCGAACGGCTGCAAACATGCGCATCTGCCTTTCAAAAATATCAAAGCGATTGCGGAAGCCCCTTCGAATTTACAGAAAATCTTCTCTCCGGAAAATACGGATTTTTATGTCAATATTCGAAAGCCGAAAATTTTGATACGATTTGGGCAAGTATCTTCGATTTAAGCGGGTGCGAAATTTGGAGAGCGGAGGGAAATCCGTCCAAAACAAAATTCCGCAAAGACGAACGAGCAAAACTTTTGTTCCGCTGACTGCACTAATGAAAAGACGGATTTGTTTTGTACAAAAGGGAGGCAGAAAATTCTGCCTCCCCGCGTTTTAACCGATATATTGTTTTAAAAGCGCCGCCATATTGTCTGAAAAATCTTTCATTTCGTCGGGCGACAATTTTTTATAGGAGAGCATCGCCAAGTAATACACTTGGTTCGCTACAAATTTCTTCTTTTCCTCATCGAGCGACGGGAAAGAAGCGATGATCGGATTGGAAGTGTTGAGCACGATGGTCATATCCCGATCGGTATCTGCGCCCTCCAAACCATAGAAAGCATTCATTTCCCCGAAACGGCGCGAATACTCGGAAACATTGATGATCGCAGGAACTGTATCGCTTTTGAATTTTTCGGCCTTTACAGCGATCGTTGTATTTTTGAGAGCTGCCTTAAAGGATTCTTCCAAATCTTTCGTATCCGCTTTTTCGCCCTCCTCTTTCAACGCGGAATCGACATCCGCATCGATGCGCAGGAATTTAAACTTTCCGGATTCCTTAAATTCGATATAACTGATAAAGTGCGGATCGATAAAGCTGTCGCAGACGAGCGCATTCAGCCCGGACGATTTGAACATAGAAATATACTGTGCTTGCCCCACTTCGTCGGAAACATAATAGACGGTGACGGGCTCTTTTTTCTCCTCTGTCTTGGTTTCGTCCGCTTTTTCCTCCTGCGAAGGTTCGGCTGTTTCTTCCTTTTTATCGTATCCGGCAAACTGGTCCAACGTCTTATAGTTTCCGTCCAGATCCTTAAAGATGATGATGTCCTTGACTTTCGAATAGAAATCTTCGTCCTTCAGGCAGCCGAGCTTGACAAACACGGAAAGATCGTTCCAGCAGGATTCGTATTTTTCCAAATCGGTCTTATACAATCCCGTAAGTTTGTCTGCAACCTTTTTGGTGATATGTTTGGAGATCTTTTGCACCTGTCGGTCGTTCTGCAAAAAGCTTCGTGACACATTGAGCGGAATATCCGGGCAGTCAATGACGCCCTTTAACAGGAGCAGATATTCCGGAATGACTTCCTTGATGTTATCCGCAATGAACACCTGGTTGCAGTACAGCTTGACCTGGCCGCGTTCCAATTCCACCTTGTTCTTTACTTTCGGAAAATACAGTATCCCTTTCAGGCGGAAAGGATAATCCATGTTCAAGTGTATCCAAAATAACGGATCGTGATAATCATGGAATGTTTTGCGATAGAACTCTTTATATTCTTCGTCCGTGCAGTCTTTCGGGTTTTTCAGATAGAGCGGCTCCGTATCGTTGAGCGGCTTATCGTCCTTTCCCGTAAAATTCAGATAGATATTGTACGGCATAAACGAACAATATTTATCGACAAGATTGCGAATGGTCCCCTCTTCCAAAAACTCCTTTTCGTCGGCGGCAATGTGCATCACGATGCGCGTGCCGCGCTCCTGCTTGCCGCACTCCTCGATCGTATAGGTGCTCTCGCCGTCCGACTCCCAATGTACGCCCTTTGCATCGGCGCGATAAGATTTGGTAAAAATCTCTATATTTTCCGAAACCATATACGCGGAATAAAATCCGAGGCCGAAATGACCGATGATCCCGTCGCCGCCCGCCTTTTCGTATTTTGCCAAAAAATCCGCCGCGCCTGAAAAGGCTATCTGCGTGATGTATTGCTCCACCTCGTCTTCGGTCATGCCCAAACCGTTGTCCTCAACGGTCAGCGTTTTCGCATCTTTATCGACGGAAATTTTTATATTGAATTCTCCGTCTTCCGCGGGAGCTTCGCCCATATCCGCCAATTTCTTATACTTTGTGATCGCATCGATACCGTTGGCGACGATCTCGCGGAGAAAAATATCCTTGTCCGAGTAAAGCCATTTTTTGATGATCGGCATCATGTTTTCGCTTGAAATACGAATATTCCCTTGTTTAGCCATATTAACACCTCTCTATATTCAAAAACCCCGCGAGTAAAGCGGGGTTTTTATTTATTCGCTGATTAATTTTTGTTTTGCAGCATTTCCGCAATGGACGCGCCGCCGACTCCGCTTTCAGACCATTCTCTGAATTCGTCATCCTCTCTGTTCTCGCGTGCAGGACGGGGTTTTCTGTTCTTGCGCTCGCCCTTGTCGTCGCCTTCGCGGCGGGTACGGACTTTCGTTACTTCCGGTTCGGGCAACAGCGCTTTGATGGAAAGCGTCATTTTTTTGTTTGCGGGATCGAGCACAAGGATCTTCGCATCGATCTCTTCTCCGATCGTTAAAACGGAAGTAGGATTTTCCAACCATTCGTGAGAAATCTGGGAAACGTGAACCAATCCGTCGATGCCGTTTTCGATTTCAACGAACGCGCCGAACGGAACGATGCGGACAACTTTGCCGTGAACCACGTCGCCCTCTGCGTATTTATCCGCCACCAAATCCCAAGGCTGGGGCTGGAGCTGCTTATAACCGATGGAAACTTTTTTGTTTTCCTCGTCTACTTTGAGCACTTTGAATTCGTACTTTTTGCCGATCTCCAAAACGTCGGTAACATTTTTGACGCCCGACCAAGACAGATCGGAGATATGCGCAAGGCAATCGAACCCGTTGACGGAAACAAACGCACCGAAATTGGTAACACGCTCCACTTTGCCCTCAACCACGTCGCCGACGTGAACGTTCGCAAAGAACTCCGCCTCTTTTTCCGCCTTCGCCTGATCGCGCGCAGCTTTTTCTTCTTCGAGGATCACGCGCTGCGATGCAATGATCTCCTTTTTACGGTCAGACTTTTTGATCTCAAGCGCCTTCAAACGCAGTTTTTTGCCGACATATTTATCGAGCTCTTTTACATACCCCATGCGGATCTCTTTCGCGGGAACGAAAACCGAATAGGTACCCATCGATGCGGTCAAACCACCCTTATTGAACCCGGTGCAGGTAACGTCGAATTCTTCGCCGTTGCTGATCGCCTCGATCTTGCCTTCTTCCTCTTTAAGCTGCGCAATAATTTTTTGAGAAAGTTTTACGGGATTTGCGGGAGACACGACCATAACTTCGATCTCCTCGCCGATCTTGCCAGCAAAATCTTCTTTCTTATATTCAGCGCATTCGATCTCGTCTTTATCGAGCAAGATTTCTTTCTTGAAGAATGGTAACAACACAGCCACGCCTTCGTCCGAAGCGGAAGAAATGATCGCAGTAACAAGCTGCCCCTTCTTTAATTTTGACTGTCCGTTATCCATCTGTGCAACGACGTCTTCCATTTCGTTCGTTGCTTTTACTTCTGTGTTGTTTTCCATCTTAAAAAGAACCTCCTGCGTCTGCGTGTGCGGAGTTGACGCTCCGGACACAATGCCTACATTTTTAAATTTTTTTATTTTTTGAAACTCAAAATCGTCAGCGCTTGCAAGCCGAAAAACATTTTTGCAATACTTCGCACAGATATCGTACAGCTTGTTCGTATTGCTGCTGTTCAAACCGCCGATAACCAGCACCGCATCGCTCTTTTTTGCCAACTCAGCCGCTTCACTTTGACGCTTATTAGTAGTATAACAAATTGTTTTGAAAATCTCAACTGTTTTTCCGCAAACTTTTTCAATATTTTTAATAATTTCTGCGAATTTTTCTTCCGAGTAGGTCGTTTGAACCACGACGACCGGATTTTTACCGGAAAGCTGTTCGATCTGCGGATCATTCGGAGCATCGATCACATAAATCTCCCCGTTGCACCAACCGCATAGGCCGACCACTTCGGGATGTTTACGCTCACCGATAACCGCGACGCAACGCCCCTCCGAAGAGAATTTTCGGACGATGTTCTGCGTCCTTTTCACGAACGGACAGGTGCAATCGACCGTGCGTATCCCCCGCCGCTCGCACTCTTCATACACGGCTTTTCCCACGCCGTGCGAACGCAGGATCAGCGTGGCGCCGCAAGGCACGTCTTCCATATTCTTCACGGTGATAATGCCGCGCCGCGCAATCTCTCCGATCACGATGGGGTTATGGATCAGCTCCCCCAAAATATACACGTTTTCGGGCGATATATGCATCGCCGTGTCTACCGCATGCCGCACGCCCCTGCAAAAGCCGCTGCTCGGCGCAACCGTAACTTTCATTTTGCTTCCTTTCGGCGGGATTTCTTTTTCGCGAGCTTGCGCTCTTTTTCCGCGCGGATATAATCCTGTTTTGTAGCGATCATGCGGTCACGAATGATTTCCTCCGCTTCCGCATAATCCTCCGACGTCATATGTTTATCGTAATATTCCGATAAAACGATCGCATCGCCCACAATGATCTTCGTACGCTTGAACGGACGCGTCTTATGCAGGCACATGACAGGATAAAGCGGGACTTTTGCCTTGATCGCGAACAGCGCCGCACCGCCCTTGAGCGGCAGCAGTTCGGCGTCTGTCCTGTTGCGCGTACCTTCGGGGAAAATGGAAATCTTTTCGCCCCTTTTCAGGTACCGCAGAGCGGTCATGACCGCCTTTGCGTCTTGCCCGTCGCGCGAAACGGGGATCGCCTCTACGATATCGCATAGGTGCGCCAAAAATTTACTGTTATATAATTCCCGTTTCGTAATAAAATGCACTTTTTCTTCGGTAACACAAGCCATGTGCACGATATCCCAAATCCGATAATGATTGCCTACGAGTATGCACGCCCCGCTTTGCACCTTTTCTCTCCCTATAAGCTTATACGGGAGAATAATTTGGATAAATCCGTTCAGTACCTTTTTTAAAAAACCATACGTCAGCATTTCGGTATTATACTCTCTCTTGAATCTTCTTTTTGATATATGCGACGACCTGCTCAATCGTCATGTTCGACGTATCGACCAAAACCGCATCCTCCGCCTGCACCAACGGAGAAAAAGAGCGCGTGGAATCATTATGGTCGCGCAGAGCGATCTCATCTTCAAGCTTTTTCAGGTCGACGTCGTACCCTTTCGCTTTTAGTTCCTCGTACCGGCGTTTTGCACGGACCGCGTTGGACGCCGTTATAAAAAATTTAAACTCCGCATTCGGCAAGACATACGAACCGATATCCCGCCCGTCCAAAACGCACGACATTTTCGCGGCGATCGAACGCTGCATATCCACCATTTTGAGGCGCACGCAAGGAAGCGCGGAAATTTTTGAAGCAGCCATCGAAACATCCGGACGGCGTATTTCGTCCGACACATCTTGCTCCCCAAGGATCGTGCGCTGCTCGCCGCCCACATATTCGATTTTAAGCTGCATATCCGAAAGCATTTTTTCGACCGCTTTTTCATCCGAAGGATCTACATTTTTTTGAATCGCCTGTAAAGCGCACGCCCGGTACATAGCGCCCGTATCCAAATATAATATATTATAATCCCGCGCCAAAATTTTTGCGATCGTGCTTTTGCCGCTGCCCGATGGCCCGTCTAACGCAACGGAGAACTTCGAAAGGTCTTTGCGGAGCCCTGCGGCGCCGTGCAAATAAATATGTTTTACCTCAAAACAATTTTCGACCAGCAGCATAACGCGTATACAAAGTTTTAAGGAATTTTCGATATCCGGCTCCGCCGCGGAAAACAGCGCCGAAGACGAATACCCCGCCTCCCGCGCCGCCTTGGCGGGATACAGAGAACGAATATCGGAAGTGTTGGAAAATAATATAAATAAAATATCTTCCGCGCTTAATTTATTCTGCGCCTTGATTTCGTCCAATAATTCTTTGACTGCCGCACGGATGGCGTCGGGCGTGTCAGCCGAAACAGTCGTCGCTCCACGAATCGCTTTCATGTAATGTAATTCTCCTATTTTTAACGTATTATGTCAGATATACTACTTCGCAAAACCCAAAAATAAAGTAAAAATACAACAAATCAAGCAATAGCACTCCCTGCCGCGTAGCCCGTTGCAAATGCAATATGCAAATTGAATCCGCCGGTGAAAGCGTCAACGTCGAGCAATTCGCCGCAGATATATAACCCGGAAACCTTCTTCGATTCCATCGTTTTCGGGTCTACTTCTTTGACGTCTACCCCACCCGATGTTACGATAGCCTCACCGATCGGGCGCAAAGAAAGCGGCGTCAACGGAAAGGCCTTAACCGCCCGAACAAGCGCAGCCCGCTGTTCCCGCGTTATAGAATTGACAGGCGCATCGGGAAGAATATGCGCAAAATGCAGCACAGGCAAAATAAGGCTTTTTGGCAGCAGCCGCCCCAAAGCATTCTGTATTTGTTTATTTTTTGCCGGCTCAAAATCGCGCAAAATCCGTTTATCCAAAATCTCTGCCCCCATGGCGGGTTTTAAATCGATATTGAGCTTTACATTTTTAATAGGCTGTGCGTTGAGAAGCGACGACAGCGATAAAACGATCGGGCCGGAAACACCGAAATGCGTAAAGAGCAATTCCCCGAAAAACGAGCCTACTGTTTTTTGCCCGCAATATGCCGAAATTCGCACATTTTTCAGCGACAACCCTTGCAACATCCGCAAGCCATCCATCTCGCACTCGATTCCGCAGAGCGCGGGTTTGCGCGGAATCAGATTCAGCGCAAATTTTTCCGCAAACACATATCCGTCACCCGTGCTGCCCGTACCCGGATAGGATACTCCGCCCGTGCACAAAATCACCGCATCGGCATTCAAAACACCGCCATCAAAGCGCACACAAAATTCTTCACCCGTTTTTTGAATTTCGCTCACTTTGCCGTTGTATTGAAAACGCACCCCGGCCCCGATACAAGCCTTCTCCAAACACTTGGTAACATCGCTCGCATGGTCGCTTGCAGGGAAAACACGATTTCCCCGCTCCACTTTCAGGCGCAGCCCGTGCTCCTCGAAAAAGCGCATGAGCCGCTCAGGAGGAAAGGAATAAATACAGCCGCGTAAAAATTTTGCGTTATGCACAACGTTTTCCAAAAATATATCCGGCGGAACGGCATTGGTCACATTACAACGCCCTTTGCCCGTAATATAGATCTTTTTTCCGGCCTTTTCATTTCGCTCCAAAACGGTGACCGAATTGCCCCTTTCGGCTGCGGCATACGCCGCCATCAGTCCGGAGGCTCCTGCCCCGATAACGACTACTTTCTTCATTACCAACGATCCCAACAAAGCAAAATTAACCCATTAAAAATACCAATGCCACCCGCAACAATCCTGCGGGTGGCGGGTCGGAGTTCTTTTACGAAAGCCGTAAACAAAAACTCCTAAAATCCTCTCTTAAACGGGATATACGCCCTTTGCTCCGTCTGCAATATTTTTATCGACGCCGCTCTTTTGCGCTTTGCGCCACTTAAAGAAATTCAACGCGACCTGCCCGAACACCGCATAGGACAAAACGTCTTCCTCCTGCTCCAAATATTCGGAAATTTCCGTTTTGAATTGTTCGTATTCCGGTTTCAGATCGTCTGCAGGGCGATAATCGATGCGCTTTTCATCCCCGATGCATTTTTTGACGACGGCAGGATCAGGTTCGGCGGGAAGTTTGCCGTATTCCCCGCGCAGGATGCCCTTGAACTCCTTCGTGACCATCTTGTAACGCTCCCCGGCAAGGACATTGAGCACCGCCTGCGTTCCGACGATTTGGCTGGACGGAGTGACCAACGGAGGATAGCCGCAATCTTTGCGGACATTCGGGACCTCGGCAAGCACTTCTTCCAATTTATCCGATTTATTCTGTTGTTTCAACTGCGAGATCAAATTCGAAAGCATTCCGCCCGGAACTTGATAAATCAATGCGTTGATATCGATGGACAAAACCTTCGGAGAAAGGAATCCATCCGCCTTCAACCTCTCCGCAACGCCTTTGAAATGATTGACGATAGGCAAAAGCTTTTGAATATCGATGCCCGTATCGTAAGGTGTGCCTTTAAGCGTAGCGACCAGCGGCTCGGTGGCGGGCTGGCTCGTACCGTTGCCGAGCGGAGACAAAGCGGTATCGACGATATCGGCACCTGCCTCGATTGCTTTCAAATTCACCATATCGCCCGTGCCGGCCGTGTTATGCGTATGCAGATGAACCTTAGTCTGCGGGTTCAATTCCTTTTTCAGCCGCAATACCAAGTCATAGGCGGTATACGGCAGCAACAGGTTCGCCATATCTTTGATACAGATATTGTCCGCCCCCATGCTCTCCAATTGTTTTGCCAATTTGACAAAGTATTCAGTCGTATGAACGGGGCTTGTGGTATAACTGATAGCCGCTTCGCACACGCCGCCGTATTTTTTGATCGCCTTCATCGATGTTTCGAGATTGCGAGGATCGTTGAGCGCATCGAATACACGCACAACGCCGACGCCGTTCTCGATGGATTTAGCCACAAATTTCTCCACCACGTCGTCCGAATAATGCCGATAACCGAGCAGATTCTGCCCACGCAAAAGCATTTGGATGGGCGTCTTTTTCAAATATTTCTTTAACGTACGAAGGCGTTCCCAAGGATCTTCGTTTAAGAAGCGCAGGCAGCTATCGAACGTTGCTCCGCCCCATGCCTCCAACGAATAATATCCGATATCGTCGAGCTGTTCCAATACGGGGATCATCTCGTCCGTGCGCATACGTGTCGCCGCCTGCGACTGATGCGCATCGCGCAAAATCGTATCGGTGATCAAAACTTTTTTTATTTCTTTATTAGCCATGTAATCTTCTCCCGAAAATATCGATCGCACGTCCGCAAACCTGCGGACAACACGCTACCTTACAATCTTTCAAATGCTTTATCCGCCGAAACATGCCAACAAAAATCCCGCAGCGACGGCAGAACCGATAACCCCTGCAACATTCGGCCCCATCGCATGCATCAGCAAATGGTTATTCGGGTCCGTTTCACGCCCTACGTCTTCCGATATTCGAGCAGCCATAGGCACTGCCGATACGCCCGCCGAACCGATAAGCGGATTGATCTTTCCGCCGGAAAGTTTGCACATCACTTTCGCCATCAAAAGGCCGCCAACCGTTCCGAAACAGAATGCAAACAGGCCGAGCAAAATAATTTTCAGTGTATTCAAATCCAAAAAGATTTCGCCGTAGGCCTTGCAGCCGACGCATACGCCCAAAAATATCGTGATGGTATTCATCAGCCCGTTCTGTGCCTGCGAAGACAATCTGCCTACAACGCCGCTTTCGCGCATCAGGTTTCCGAGCATGAGCATTCCAAGCAGCGGAATCGCATCCGGCAACAGCAGTCCGACGACAAGCGTAACCAGAAGCGGAAAGATGATCTTTTCGATTTTCGTCACTTCGCGAAGCTGTTTCATCTTGATCGCCCGCTCTTTTTTTGTCGTCATCAATTTCATGATCGGCTTTTGAATGATCGGAATGAGCGCCATATAGGAATAAGCGGCGATCGCGATCGTTGCGAGCAAATCCTCATTCGTAAAGGCAGACAATGCCTGCGTAAGATAGATCGCCGTAGGTCCGTCTGCGCCGCCGATAATTGCGATCGAAGCCGCAGCCGCCGCATCAAAGCCGAGAATCACAGCACCGACAAATGTCAAAAACACGCCGAGCTGCGCCGCAGCACCGATCAGCATACTTTTAGGGTTGGCGATCAACGGCCCGAAATCTGTCATCGCACCGATCCCCATAAAGATAAGCGGCGGATAAATTACCTTTTCAACACCGAAATACAGGTAGCCTAATAGCCCCCTGTCTCCGATGAAATTTCCGTCCGCATCCGTCTGTCCCCATACGATATCGCGAGCGCCCGGAATATTGATGATAAACATGCCGAACGCGATAGGCAACAGCAAGAGCGGCTCAAACTTTTTTACAATGGCGAGATACATCAAAACGAACGAAATCAAAATCATGACATAGTTCTGCCATAATCCCTGTGCGAGCCCTGAGGCCTCCCACAGATTTTTGAACATCTCGCCAATATTAAATCCTGACGATAGTAATTGCATCTGCACCACCCATCAGCCGATCACGGCAAGCAAAGTATTCGTCTCGACGTTGTTCCCGACAGCCGTCTTGAAAGAAATTTTTCCTGCAACGGGCGCAGTGATATCATTATCCATCTTCATTGCTTCAAGAACCAATATCGGCTGATCTTTTTTGACTGTATCCCCTTCATTGACGAGGAATTTTTTGATCAATCCGGGGAAAGGAGAAAGCACCTTTTCTCCGCTGACGGGAGCGGCAGGCTGAACGGGGGCCGCCGCAGGTGCAGGAGCCGCAGCAACGGGCGCTGCGGGCGTAGCCGTCTGATCCGCGCCGACTTCTTCGACGCCTACTTCATAATTTTTACCATCGATCGTCACGATAAATTTACGCATTTTATTTCTCCTTTATATTCTCTTGATTCTCTTTACTTTAAATTCGCATGTATTTTGTTCGCCGTCATAATAAGCCGCGATCGCAGCTATAATCGCCACCTTAACTGTCTCTGTCACCTCGTCGTCTTCCGCAGAATCCGCAGATCCTGAAACCGCGGGGCTGTTTTCGGATAATTTTTTCTTACTATCGATTTTCCCTGTCACGGAATTGATAATTTTACCGCATGCCCAAACCAAAAGAATCAAAATTGCGACACCCAAAAAAGTAATCGCAAACCCGACCAACGCATAGATGAGCGATTCCGCAATCGTAACTTCGGGTATCGTGTTCCCCGATGCTGTCGTTGCCAATAAGGATAAAAACACGGCGCACCTCACTTTAACAGCATCTGCAAAGATGCGATCAGATACTGTTTGACAAACTGCGGCTCAATAATATTATCGATATAACCGTTCTTGGCTGCATTTATGGGATCGGAATACTCTTCCGCATAGCGCTGCGCAAGTTTTTGCTTATCGGCATTTTTCTCCGAGGCGAACTCGATCTCTGCGCCCTTTGTATTTTCAAACAATGCAATGTCAGCATCGGCAAAGGCATAACTGTAATCGAACCCCATCGATTTTGCGGCAAAGAGCGTATAGCCGAGGCCTACCGCCTTTTTATAGACGACGGCGATCTTTGCATTCTCCAAAAGATCGTACGCCTCCATCAATTTGAAGATACATTTCAGAACAGGACTGTCATTTGTTTCGAGATCTGCCTCAACGCCGAGCGTGTTTACAAACGTGACAAACGGCAGATTATAATAGGCGGCAAATTCTACAAAAGCGGTGATTTTCGCAATATTATATTGGTTGAGCGAAACGCCTTTTTCACTGTCGAACACGACCGCCGCTATGGAAATACCACCCGTTCGACCGAGGACACAGCGAACTTCGGGCGCCGTAACTTTTCCGAATTCGATATAGGAATCCTTATCAAAAACAGATTTGATCAAAGAATCTCCGTCGCACTTTTGGTTGAGATTCGGAGCTGCGGCGTTGAGGTCTGCCCCGTCGTCGACGATCGGAGCGCTGTATTCGGGCAACAAACTTAAAATTTTGCCGATATTGCCACGCACCTCCGCCACATCCTCCGCTTCAAAGGATACAAGATTCGTCTTGCCGAGTGATTTGGCTCCGCCCACCTGCTCTTTGGGCAAATTTTTGCCGCTCTTTGCAGAAATGACCAGCGGGCTGTCTGCAGCCAAAACACCGTCTTTCATAAAAAACGCAAAATCTGAGCAAGCCGCCAAAAGCGCGCTTTGCCCATACACTTCGCCGTTGACCACCGCAAACTGAGGTACTACGCCGTGCAACTTTGCGGCTTTAGACAGGAGCTGTGCCAAACCTTCCAAAACAGTAACGCCTTCACCGATCTGTACACCCATACTGTTCAGAATATACACGACCGGGGTAGAATTTTTTTCCGCTAACGTAAGACAATGCAGGATTTTCGCGCAATTCTCTTTACTGACTCCGCCGTGCAGGACACCGAAATTCTGTGCAGCAACGTAAACGGGATAATCACCAATCGTCGCAAATCCCGTCACAACGCCTTCTCCGGCTTCTTCTTCGTCATAAAATTCGTTTTTGGAAAAACTGAACCCGGACAATTCAACAAAACTATCGGCATCGACGAGGGCGGAAATCATCTTTCGAATTTCACCGCTTGCCGCCAAAACGCCTGTACGCCTTGCTTGCAGCAATTTGATTCTGTCCATGAATACCTCCAAAAAAACTTTCCAAATCTATCCAAAATATATTATAAACTATTTTTCGTAAAAAAGCAATTTTTATGTTTGCTTTTTTCACGCTTTCAAAATAAAAAGAACCAAATTTTTCCCGATTTTTTTTACCAGACTCAAATCTGTTTGCTTTTTCTTTGAAAATATAGTATAGTATTTATGTTAGCCGACCGCCCTACCCATATTATTTTTGTTTAAATTCCAACGACAATACGCTTCCGTAGTTAAATGGATATAACAGCCCCCTCCTAAGGTTTTGTTCTATCCATAAAGCATTGCCCAAAACGCACGTTTTTCGGGCAAAAATGCTTGATTTATGCTATTTTACACAGGGCGGAAAAAAGTTGGTATAAATTTTGGTATAAAATTTTCCATGCAATAATTTTTGTCCCGTGCAATAAAATTCAATACGCTTCCGTAGTTAAATGGATATAACAGCCCCCTCCTAAGGGGCCGTTGTGGGTTCGATTCCCGCCGGGAGTACCACTTCGACCACAATATATTGTGGTCTTTTTTCTTGAAAATACATTATTTAGGAAAAATTGGTATAAAATGAATTTATACCAATTTTCACATTTGCTGAAAGGGATAACCGAAATGGTCATCCCTTTCAGCAAACCAACTGATTCAAAGCATTTACTGCAATTCCTTGCGTATCGGGAATAAAATGGCTATATACCTTTAAGGTTATAGTTGAGTCGCTATGCCCCATATATCTGCTTACTGTCTGTATCGGCACATTTTGCGTCAAAAGCAAACTGCAATATGTGTGTCGCAGCCCGTGGCAAGTAACGTGTTTCAATCCCCATTTCCGTTCATAGAATGTCAGCCATTGTCCTATTGATTGCGGATACAGCGGCTGTCGGTATATATTAACAGCAAAATAATTTTCATCAAGGTGGTTGTCAAAATCGTTATCTGCAAGCCTGAACCAATCCATATACTTTTTCAAATCTTTTATTAAAGCATCCGGTAATGGTATCTCCCGCTCCGATTTCGTTGTTTTTGTTCCTTTTTCATAATAGCCAAATTCTTTGGAATATAATCGGTTTTGCTTGATGCGCACAAGTCCTTTTTCAAAATCTATATCCGACCATTTTAGCCCACACATTTCAGCGTTACGAACTCCCGTTAGAAGCATGAATTTTAGAATAACTTTCTGATGCATCATATGGTCTGGTATTCCTTCTAACCTATGCAAAAACTCCCTTGCTTCATTTAAGGTAAATACTTCTTTTTCAACAACCGGGCGTAAAGAAGCATTGCCACTTCCCGCACCAATTTTCGTTGAGCAAACAGGATTCTTTGTTATCCATTCATATCGAACCGCTTCATTAAAAAGTGTTCTCAAAATTCTCCTGTATCCCTTAATTGTTTCCATTGCATATGGTTTTTCCTCTTCGACCGTTTCAAAATATTTATCGTAATTTAATTCATACCTATTACAAATTGCTTCGGCAGTTTCTTTTCCAATTTTTGCCCCTTTTCTATTTAGATTATAAGAGGCACAGCGATCAATTATTTTTTCTCTGTCAAGCAAGCGAAAATTTACCTCTTTTGGAAACGTTTTTTTTGCTTGGGCCTTTGGCGCTTTTTTGTAACCTTCCTGTATCATCTCGGACAAAAACTTTTGTACATCACGAACAGTTATAGCGGAAATTGGTTGATCAAAGAGTTGTTCCCTCTGCAAATAATCGCCGAATGCTTTTTCAACACGCCCTACTCTTTCGTAATATGAAATAGATAATCCTGCCCTTATGCTTGCTTTCCATTCTTTCATAAGTTCAGAGAAGGTTAGTACTTTTGAGCGAAGCGAGGTTTTGCCTTCCTCATAGGCTTGCAGCACCTCCTCCTCAAATGCAATAGCAATTTTATCAACTTGCCGTCTGAGTTTTGCTTCGGTCAACTTGTCCGTATTATAGACTCGTTTAGTAAACACCTTGCTCTTTCCCGTTGACAAGTCTTTTCCGCTCACTTGTATTTTAGCTTGCAACTGCCCTTTTTTATTTTGAGTTATTTTGAAATAAGCCATCTGTTACCCCTTTAGGGAAATATAATCCATGAGACTTTCAACGTCCACCAAAATTTTATTCCCTGCGGTTAAATATTTTATTTTACCTTCTTTGCACCACATACGAATTGTATGTACGGTAATCGCTGTTTCTGGATCGTTCTGTTTGACCATATCAAATGTTTTTTAATGCTACGCAACATACCGAATACCTCCGACCAAAATATTAAAGTCAGCAAGCCGATTGGTAGTGCAAAACTTTCCTGGGCCTGGTGTTTATAAGCGCCAGGTTCTTTTTGTATAGGAAAACAGGGACGGTAGAATATCCGTCCCTGTCTCATTTAGACATTATTTGCCTGCGCACCTCTTGTGCACAGCGATGACCGTGCAAGCCGCAAGCAGAAGCATACCCGCGATCGCGCTACTCGTACCGAGCGCGATCGCCGATCCGCAGCCCTTATCCCCTTGGGAATCGCTATTTCCGCCTGCGGCATTGTTATCGCCGTTGGCGGACGTTTCAGTTGCGGCAACAACTTCTATTTCCACTGTCGCAGTTTTTCCCTCGTAAGTCACGGTTACCGTCTTCTTCCCCTCTGCGGTCGTGTCGAAACCGCTCAGCATATCCGCCGCGATATCTACCGTTTGCGTCGTACCATCGCTGTAGATCACGAGTACTTTACCGCCGGAAAGCACATCGTTTACCGTATAGTCGAGGTCAAAATCAATGACGGCGATCGAGCTGACCGTGGGAGCAGGTACTTCCGGCGCAGCCGCCACGTTGATATCGACCGTAACCGATACTGTCTCCGCCGCCTCGCCCTGATAGGAAACCGTTACCTGCTTTTCGCCTGCCGTTGCCGTATCGAAACCGCTGAGCATTTCCGCTGTAATATCCACCGTTTCGCTGGAACCGTCGTTATACTTTACCAAAAGTTTGGCCCCGGCAAAAGTTTCGCCGATCTCATAATCGATGTCGAAATCCTGCACATACATCTCGGAGATGCGGAGTTTCTGCACGCTGTATGTAACTTCCTGTTCAAAACCTTCGTACTCTATGGTGGCCGTCTTGTTTTCGCCCTCCGAATAGGTACTGAAACCGCGGACCATCGAACGGGTGATCTCCACATCTTCCGCCGAACCGTCGTCATAGATCACGGCGAGCGTACCCTCTACCGCATCTCCGTACATATATTCCGTTTTGAATTCTTTTACGATGATACCGGAAACGTGCTTGTCGACGACATCGATGGCAACGGTATCCGTCATACCCTTATAGGTAACGGTTACCGTCTTTTCTCCCTCGGAAGAGGTATTGAAACCGCTCGCCATGCCGCGCGTGATCTCGACCTCCTCGGTCGTGCCGTCATTGTACACGAGCATCAGCTTGCCGCCCGTAAATTCATCGCCCACGCGGTATTCTGTTTCAAATTCCGTTACGGCAACAGCCGTGACCGTCTTGGTTTCCGCAGTCCCCGTAACGACCGTGATCACGGTATCGGCATCTTCGGCATAGTTGCTGTCTTCCGACATACTGCCGATGACCGAGCTCAGGAGGCCGGAGAGCGTTTTCTGCAATTCGGGAGTAAGTACCCCGTCCTCAGCGGGCGCCTCATCCGTGGCGGGCGTGCCCATGAGAAGTTCGTACAGCATTTCGGGAATGTCCAATACGAGGCCGAGCAGCGAATTGCCGAGCAGGTCTTTGACCGTGGCAGCCTCGTTGATCTCCCAATATGTATCGTATTTATCCATTTTGGAGCCGAGCACCAAAGCGAAGAGCAGGTTCAATACGCCAGAGGTGTTGTCTTCATTGATGACGATGAGCGGCTGCGTTCTTCCGTCCATCGGCTGCGGATCGTAGGCACTGATGCTGTCATCCTCTTTGATAAGTTTGATCTCACCCATGCCGGTAAATTCTTTCAAAGAGATCTCGCCGGAAAGTTCCACTACCGCATCCCAGAGCGCTTCGACGATGCCCTGCACGAGAACGGGCAGCAGCGTACCGTCGTTCAAACCGGTTACGACCGTATCGATATACGCGGGGCGCATACCGTTGTCATCGCCGGACAGGTGCGACTGATACACATCGTTCACAAGTTGAATGAGCGTTTTATCCTCTTCCGACGTTTCCCCTTCGTATACGACAGTGGCGAGGATAGCGCGGATCGCCTGTTCGATCGCCGCATCCGCCGCGGTGCGCTCGGCAATGAGCCTGTCGAGTTCATCGACGAGGAAAGCCAGCGATTCTTTGAGCCCGACAACGGAGATCGTTGCGCCGCCCGCCATATTCACATAGAGATCGCCGTTTCCGTCTTTCCAGAAAGTCGTTTCTGCGGCAACGGTTTCATCCGCGGGTTTCGCGGGAACAGACGCCACAAGAGCATCGACCGCCTCGTTCAACGAGCTTGCCTCCATACCCAAAAGTGCAAACAACTGCGTGAGCAGAGCCTCCACGCCGCTCTCCTGCACCGTATCGAGCAAGCCGTCAATGACGCCGGCACCGACATTGACGATCACATTTTCCGAAAGACCGAACTGCGGCTGTTTCGCATATTCGGTGAGATCTTCTATGGTCGTCTCCTGTTTGTCTGCTGTAAGATATGTAATGTTGTCAAGATTTATTACCGTGTCGATATCGGCAGAGATCGTGCGTTTTTCTCCCTCCGTTTTGCTCGTGAAAGTTACGAACCGCATCGGGCAGGGATATGTAACGGCAGAACCCGTTTCAATGTCGTACAGTTCATTGCCGGCCGCCGTTGTCATGGCGGCGATATCGTTCGCGTGCATATGCCCGGTAAATACATAATGTATCCCTGCATCGGCGAACGCCGCAGAAATGTCCTGATAATCATTTACGAGGTAATCGGCGAGGAACTCTTCTTCCATGCCGAAGTGCTCGATGAGCCCGTGGTGCATCATGCCGATGACGGTATTTCCCTTTTCCTCGGCTGCCTGCGCCTGCTCGATCACCCAATTTTTCAGCTCGTCGCTGATCTGGCCGCTCGTCTGGTGTTCCGCCGTGCCATCGTCGGTGTTGTCCGCGCTGTAACGGCCGCTATCTACCACGATGATCGTGTACCCTTCCGCGGGCTCCGCGACGTAGGAAAGCATGCCCGCCTTGTCGCCGTCCTTCTCTTCCGTATAGGTGGAAGGCTTGAACTGCGCGACGACGCCGTTATCCGCATTGTAAACGGTGTCGGCATACGTATCGAGGAACAATTCGGGCGTAGTACGCGTTGCAGGCTCCTTATCGCCGTTTTCCGTGTTATAATTGTATGCGAGAGCGTTGTTTACGTCATGGTTGCCGTTAGTCACATAAATTTTGATATCCGGCAAATCTTTTTTAAGTTCCGCAAGTTTGCCTGCAACATATTGGTGCGACTCCAATTCGCCATCCTTCGTCAAGTCCCCCGAAATCATCAGCACATCGGGCGCCTGCTCGACGACTTCTGCAAGCATCCTGTTGAGAATGCCCGTGCTTTCGGTAAAGATTTTACGATCGCTGTTGAGCGCGTCCTGATAGTCTTCCGTGTCCGCGATAAGGTCGGAAGGAAGGACGTGGATGTCGGATAAAACCGCGATATCCAAAATCTGCTCGTTTGCCGCAGGCTGTTCCTGCGTCTCCTCATCCTGTGCCTGTGCACCCACTTTCAGCCCCTGCGGCAGAAGTCCGATCATAAGGACGACTGCGAGCAGTACGGAAAGCAGCGCCACGAGTGTGCGTTTTGCTTTGCTAGCCATATGCTCCTCCAAAAATATTTTGTGCTTTCAGTATAACGCATACTCTGTATAAAAATTTTCTGTTTTTTTACTCGCAATGTAAAAAAGGAGTCTATATTTGTATACAATGTTAAAAATTTCGGACATTTTCAAAAAAATGTAAAAAAAGATCCCGCCAACGAAACGGGATCCTTTTTTTTGTAATATTTTTGATAAATTTTTACAGGATCTTTTCGGAAAGAAGTTTGATGCCCTTCCCTTCCAAAAGCTTGACGGCGCGGTCGGTATCCTCTACGCGCATCAAAATTTTTGCGGTATTGTGGTTGGTAAGAACGAACGAATACAGGTATTCAATGTTCATATCCGCCTCTTCCATTAACGCAACTACCTCGGCGAGAGCATTCGGCTTGTCATCCACTTCTACGCCGATGAGTTCGGTGATGCCGACGGTGAAGCCCTCTTTTTTGAGGATTTCGTATGCGCGCTCGTTATCGCGGGCAATAAACCGAACGATGCCGAAATCCTTGGTATCCGCTATGGAGAGAGTAACAAAGTCGATGCCCTCTTTGCCCAAAGCGTGCGTGAGTTTATACAGCCTGCCCGGCCTGTTCTCCATAAACACCGATAATTGTTTGACTAACATAACTTTCCTCCCTATCTCGATTTTAATTTCTGCGGTCGATCACGCGGACCGCTTTGCCTTCGCTGCGTTGAATAGAACCGCTCTCGCACAGTTTGATCTTTGCGCTCAACCCGATGTACGAATTGACTTCCGTTTCCACCTTCTTTTTGATGGACTCGATGTCCGAAACCATATCGGGCGCGAGATTGCCTGCCAGCTCGATGTCGATCTCCATCACATCGAGGTTGTTGATGCGGTCGACATAGATCATATAATGCGGTGATACGCCCGCAACGTTCATGATCGCCGCCTCGATCTGCGACGGGAATACGTTCACGCCGCGGATAATAAGCATATCGTCTGAACGGCCCTTGACTTTGCTCATCTTGACCGTCGTTCTGCCGCAGGCGCACTTGCCCGCCGTGAGCGTGCACAGATCGCGCGTGCGGTAGCGGATGAGCGGCTGGCCCGTTTTTGTTATTGTGGTGAACACCAGCTCGCCTTCGCTGCCGAACGGGAGAGGCTCAAGCGTTTCCGGATCGATAATTTCAGGGATAAAATGGTCCTCCTGCACATGGCTGCCGCATTTTTGCATACACTCCATCGCAACGCCGGGGCCGGAAATTTCCGAAAGCCCGTAGATGTCCAAAGCATCGATGTGTAAAAGCCGTTCCAGCTCCTCGCGCATCTGGTATGTCCACGGCTCGGCGCCGAACGCGCCGCCGACGAGCGAAAAGTCGTCGATATTCATGCCCGCCTTTTCAATTTCCGTACCGAGGAAAATCGCATAGGACGGCGTACAGCAAAGGTGCGTTGCCCCGAAATCGCGCAGGAGCGTGAGCTGGCGGATGGTATTGCCCGCGCTCGCGGGAACAGTGCTCGCGCCGATCTTCTGCGCGCCGTAATGCGCGCCCAACCCGCCGGTGAACAGGCCGTAACCGTAGGCGACGTGCACCAGCGAATCCTTCGTAACGCCCGCCATCGCCAGCGAGCGCGCCGCAACTTCCGACCAAATATCGATATCGTTCTGCGTATAGCCGACGACGGTGAGTTTGCCCGTCGTACCGCTGGACGCGTGCACCTCGACGATATCTTTAGGATCTGCGGAATAAAAGCCGAACGGGTACGCCGCGCGCAGATCGTGCTTTACGGTGAACGGCAGTTTGCTCAGATCGGAAACGCTCTTGATGTCGGACGGTTTGATCTTGAACTCGTCCATCTTGGCGCGATAGGGTTTGCAGTGCACATAGACGTATTGCACCGTCTTTTTCAGCCGCTCGCTCTGCAAATTTTCCATCTCCGAGCGCGAAAGGCACTCGTATTCCGGTTGATAAATGTAATCCTTTACTTTTGATTTTGCCATGATCTTCCCCTTTTATAAAATCGTTCAAACGGCCTGATAACCGAGTTCAAACGCTTTTTTGTTCATTTCGAGCGTCTTCTGCGGGATACTCGCAAGGAGCGCCGTTTCAAAACGTTCGCGGTCGAAACCGAGCTTTTTGCACAGCGCGCCCAACATGACGGAATTTGCCGCCTTTGCGTTGCCCGCCTGCAACGCGAGCCCCAGCGCATCGACGCCCGTGCCGTGCAGCTTTTGTTCGATCCCCTGCGGATATTCCGCCGCACCCGTAACTACGGGCATGGGCATGATCTCCTGCGTGGAATACAGCACCTGCCCGCCCTCTTTGAGATAATGTGCATACCGCAGCGCTTCCAATTTTTCAAAGGCGAGGATAAAATCTGCCTGCCCTTCGTCGATGATGGGCGATGCGATCTTCTGCCCGATGCGGACATACGTCATAACGCTGCCGCCACGCTGCGCCATGCCGTGCACTTCGCTCAGCTTTACGTCGAACCCCTGTTCCAATGCATATTTTCCGAGAACGCGGCTCGCAAGCAGTGTGCCCTGCCCGCCGACGCCGACTATCAAAATATCCATGTTTTCTCCTCCGTGCGCACTATACCTTGCGCGAATTCCTCTATTCGTTTCCCTCGATCGCACCGAATTTGCACACGCCCTGGCAGAGGCCGCATTCCGTGCACAGAGATACGTCGATCGTGATGCCGTTTTTGCCGTTGACGATGGCGGGGCAGCCGAGCTTTAAGCACGCTTTGCATTTTTTGCACTTTTCGTTGACGCGGAAACCGCTGTACAGCCGCTTGGTGAGCAGTACGCACGGGCGCTTTGCGATGATGACGGAAACCTCGTCTTTGGCGAGTTCCTCTTTGACCGCTTTTTCCATCGCCGCCAAATCGTACGGATCGAGGGTGCGCACGCTCTGCACGCCGACCGCGCGGCAAACATCTTCCAAATTCAATTCATATGTAGGCTCGTTTTTGATGGTCTTGCCGGTGGCGGGATGGTTTTGATGCCCCGTCATGCCCGTGGTGCGGTTGTCGAGGATGATCACCGTGATCGGCGCTTTGTTATAAACTGCATCGATCAGCCCCGTGATGCCGCTGTGGATAAAGGTGGAATCGCCGATGACCGCAACCGAATGCTTGTGCGCTTCGGGATCCGCCTTATCGAACCCGACAGCCATGCCGATGCTCGCGCCCATGCAGACGACGGCGTCCATCGAGCCGAGGGGCGGAACGGCGCCCAGCGTATAGCAGCCGATATCGCCCAACACGTTGAGTTTGAGTTTCGACAGCACATAGAATACGCCGCGGTGCGGGCAGCCCGCACACAATACCGGCGGACGGGCGGGAACATTTTCGGCCGCATATTCCGCTTTTTTGCCGAGCACGCATTCGCGGATGAGGTTTGCGGAAAATTCGCCGCAGAGAGGGAACAGCTCTTTCCCCTTCACCTTGATGCCGCGCGCCTTGACGAGCCGCTCGATGTGCGGTGCGAGTTCTTCGGCGACGATGCAGCGCTTGACGCTCTTGGCAAATTTTTCGATGAGCCCGTACGGCAGCGGATAGACCATGCCCAATTTCAGGATGCTCGCGTTCGGCAGAGCTTCTTTTACATATTGGTACACGCCGCCTGAGCAGATGACGCCGAGTTCCTTATCCCCTTCCTCGATGCGGTTGATCGCAAAGGACTCAGAATCGGCGGAGAGCTTTTTCATGCGTTCTTCGACGACGACGTGCTTGACGCGCGCGTTGGCGGGCATCATGACATACTTGGAAATATTCTTTTCGTAAGGGCGGTTGGGAAGTTCCTGCCGCTCCTCCAACTCGACCAAACTCTGCGAATGCGCAACGCGCGTCGTAAGGCGCAGAATGATGGGCGTATCGTATTTTTCGGAAAATTCGAACGCGAGTTTGGCAAACTCTTTCGCCTCCGCACTGTCGGAGGGTTCCAACACGGGCACCTGCGCGCTTACTGCGGTAAGGCGGGTATCCTGTTCGTTTTGCGAACTGAATACCGAAGGATCGTCTGCCACGGCAATGACGAGCCCGCCGTTCACGCCCGTATACGACGCCGTAAAGAGCGGATCGCACGCAACGTTCAACCCGACGTGTTTCATGGACACGATGGTACGCGCACCTTCGATGGACGCACCGATCCCCACTTCCAAGGCAACTTTTTCGTTCGGCGACCATTCGCTGTAAATATCGTCATACCGCGCAAGCTCCTCGGTGATCTCCGTAGACGGCGTTCCGGGATAGGCCGCGGCGACCTTTACGCCCGCCTCCCACGCACCGCGGGCAACGGCGAAATCGCCCAACAATAACTTTTTCATGCTAACCTCCGATGTGAAAACATCCTCTGCCGCAGGCTTTGCCTCCCGCCGCAAAGATCTCTATATCTATAATTCTTTATCTGTTTTATTTGCGCAGATCAATGACGCGCTTGACTTTGCCTTCCGGCCGCTTGATGGAAAAGGGCTCGACCAGTTTCACTTTGACGTCGATCTGCAGCACGACGCGCAAATTGTGGCGGATCTTCGCGACCAGTTCCTCCAATTTGGAATAATCGGTCAAAAGGTTCGCATCGTCTACTTCCACGCGCACCTCGATGGTATCCATATAGTTGACGCGATCGACGACGATCTCGTATGTTTTGCCCAGCTCGTCCATGCCCATGAGCACGCTTTCGATCTGCGAGGGGAAAACATTGACGCCGCGGATGATGAGCATATCGTCGCTGCGGCCGACCACGCGCGACATACGCGCGAGCGTTCTGCCGCACTTGCACGGCTCATAAGTGAGGGAGGTGATATCCTTGGTACGGTAGCGCAAAACGGGCATCCCCTCCTTGGTGAGGGTAGTGAGCACCATTTCGCCGAGCTCGCCTTCGCCCAGCACTTTGTTCTGCTCGATGTTGACGATTTCGGGATAGAACATATCTTCGTTGATGTGCATCCCCGCCTTTTCGCGGCATTCGCCCGCAACGCCCGGCCCGCCCACTTCGGTCAAGCCGTAGTTTTCCGTCGGGAACGCGCCGAAGATCTTTTGCAGGGAATCGTGCATCTCCGCGGTGGACGCCTCCGCCCCCATGCAGACGAGGCGCAGTTTCAGATCGGACAGAACACCCATCTTTTTCGCTGTTTCCGCGAGATACATGGCGTAGCTGGGCGTGGCGATGAGCGCCGTTGCGCCGAAATCTTTGAGCAGCATGATCTGCCGCTCGGTGTTTCCGGAGGATACCGGCACAACGGTCGCGCCCAACTTCTCCACGCCGTAATGCAAGCCGAATCCGCCCGTAAACAAACCGTACCCGAACGCGACGTGGAATATATCCTCGTCCGTCGCGCCCGCCATCGTGAGGATGCGCGCGATGCAGGTCGACCAGTTGTCCAGATCCTTGCGGGTATAGCCGCCGACGATCGGTTTGCCCGTCGTACCCGACGAGGCGTGCAGGCGGATGATTTGTTTCATCGGCACAGCGAACAGCCCGAACGGATAATGGTCGCGCAAATCGTCTTTGGTCGTGTACGGAATATTTTCGATATCTTTGAGCGTTTTGATGTGTTCGGGTTTGAGGCCGATCTTATCGAACCGCTCCTTATACATGGGCACGCGCTCATATGCGTATGCGACGATATGTTTCAAACGCTCCAGCTGCATTTCGCGCAGCTGCTTTCGGCCGATTTTTTCGATTTCGGGACTGAACATTGCCATATTTCTCCTTATCCCCCGTTAGTAACCTGTTAAAATATATTTTATCATATTTTCATATTCCATGCAAGGCTATTGGCCGTGTTTTTCGCGGGAAAATATAGAAAAAAACCTCCGCGCGTTTCGCCCGGAGGTTTTTGCCGATTAGGCTCATCCCTTTGTCCCGCCCGAAAAAATCTTCGCACGGACGGGATACATGCTGTTTTCCGTGCGGATCACTTCGCCCACAAAATCCGCGCGGATAATGCCGCGGCGCGGATTTTTGACCGAATCGATGCCGCCCTCTATTTTTGCCCGAACGTCGCTGTATTCAAAGGCAAGGTCGCAGTTTTCCATCGTGCAGTCGATCAGTTTCAGCCGTTTGCAATAGCACAACGGCTGCGTGCCCTTGATATGACAGCGGATAAACGTGAGCCCATCCGAATACCAGCCGAGATATTCCCCGTTTACCACCGAATCGCAAACCGTTACGTTTTTCGCGTGCCAAAAAGCGTCTTTGGTATCCAGTTCGGAATCGGCTATCTGAACGTCTTTCGTGTACTGGAAGGAATATTTGCCCGACAGGCGCAGCCCTTTCGCTCGGATGCGGCGGCTCTCGAAAAAGGCATATTCCGACTGCACCGAACTGTTTTCGATTTCAAAGCCCGTACACCGCCATCCGAATTCGGGCGAGCGTACGGTGCAGCCGGCAAGTTTCACATCCTTGCATTCGCGCAGAGCCTTGATACCGCAAAGCGAACTCGACCGCACCTCGACGCCCTCATCGTACCACATGGCGGCGCGGCAGTTTTCGGTAAGTTCACAGCCGGAAAGGGTCAAACCGCGCACATGCCAAAAGGGATAGCGCAGGTCCATATAACAGTGTTCGGCAGCCACGCCGCGCCCCTCTTTCAACGCCGATTCGCCGTCTTCCGCGCCTTCGAACCGACAATTCAGCAGGCACACGTTTTGCGCGCCGTACAGTGCGCGCTCCTGCCCGAACCGTTTATTTTCGATTTTTCTCATTTTGATAGCGCACCCATGATTTTATGCGGAACATACGGCTCGTCGATATACGCCACTTCTTCCACGGTCAAATTTATTGCAAACGCCCCGACGGCATCGTCGAGATATTTTTCCTTCGTCGCGCCGATAATGGGCGAGGCGATCCCCTTGGCAAAATGCCAGGCAAATGCGATCTGCGTCATCGTCGCGCCGCGCTTTTCCGCCAATTCGCGGATGCGCATGGCGATCGCCGTGTCCGTTTCCTCCGTCGAATCGTACTTGGAATGCGCCACTTTATCCGTTTTGCTGCGCATGGTATCGGCATCCCAATTCGGGCGGGCGACCCGCCCTGCCGCCAGCGGACTGTACGGCGTAAGCGCCACATTCATCTGTCTGCAAATGGGGATCAACTCCCGCTCGTCCTCGCGGTAGAGCGGATTATAATGGTTTTGCATGGAAACGAAAGGTGTAAATCCGTTGTCGCGCGCGGCAAGCTGCATGGTATAGAACTGATACCCGTACATCGCCGACGCGCCGAGGGCGCGCACCTTGCCCGCCTTTACCAGCGCGTCGAGCGCCTCCATCGTCTCCTCGACGGGCGTTTCGTAGTCAAAACGGTGAATGATATACAGGTCGAGATAATCGGTGCCGAGCCGCCGCAGCGTTCCGTCGATCTCGCGGGCGATCGCCGCTTTGGATAATTTTCCGTCGTTGAAGTAGACCTTTGATGCGAGCACGACTTTATCCCGCGCTACGTTCTTTTTGATCGCACGGCCGAAATATTCTTCGCTCGTTCCCGCCGAATAGCAGTTTGCCGTGTCGAAAAAATTGATCCCAAGATCGAGCGCATGGCGTATGATCTTTTCGCTTTGTTCAGGATCGAGCGTCCAAACGTGCATTTGGCTCGCCGTATCGCCAAAGCTCATACAGCCGAGGCACAGGCGCGAAACTTCAATACCGCTGTTTCCGAGCTTCGTATATTCCATAAAACATCTCCTCCATACTTTTGTTCCGCGGCGTTTCTATAAAACGCCTTATTTTTACGGGCATAGTATAGCACGTCGGGGCGAAAATGTCGAATGCTTATTTTTTATAGCCATCCATACAAAAAAGGCATAGTGAAGCAAACAAAAAAGGATATCCCCTTTTGCGGAAATATCCCTTTCTTTATTTTTATATGCCGAATTTGTATTGGCGCCGCTTTATTCGTCCGCGGGCAAAAAACGGGCATACCCGCCGCGGCCGTGGCGCACTTCCTTGGAAACGCGCGAAAGCGTGGCGGAAGAAATTCCCGTACGCTCGATGATCTCCGCATACGTTTTTCCTTCGACGATCAGTTTCGCCGCCGCGGCGCGCTGCGCCATCTGTTCGATCTCCTGATAGGTACAAAGATCCCCGAACAGGGCGGCGCAATCCTCCACCGTTTTGCAATTGAGAACGGTGCGGTACAATATATCCGTCATGTGGCTGATATCTTTCATACGCGCTCAAAACACCTCTTCTAACGACTTGCGCAAAAAGGCGCGCGTTTTCTCGCTCTTGGGATCATCAAACACTTCCTGCGGCGTTCCTTCTTCCTCGATAACGCCGTCCGCCATAAAGATGACATGATCTGCAACGCTCTTTGCAAATTCCATCTCGTGCGTAACGACGATCATCGTGCTGTCGGAAGATTTGAGCCCCTTGATGACCTTGAGCACCTCGCCCGTCAGTTCCGGGTCGAGCGCGCTCGTCGGCTCGTCGAAACAGAGGATGTCAGGATTCAGCGCGAGCGCGCGGGCAATCGCCACGCGCTGCTGCTGTCCGCCCGACAGCTCGTAGGGATACGCGCCGCGCTTGTCCGAAAGCCCTACGCGCGAAAGGAGATTTTCCGCCTTTTCCTCGATACTCTTCTTTTGATTCGCCTTGATCTCGTCGAGAATTTGTTTCTGTTCCGCTTTGAGCCTCTTTTTCTCCTCTTTGGAGGCGTGCCTGCACACCGCCGCGAATTCTGCCTTTTTGCGCTTAAAATCCTGCTTGGCAAGGAGCGTTTGCGCGAGCGTTATATTCTTGAAAACGGTGTATTGCGGGAACAGGTTGAACTGCTGAAACACGAGCCCGAAGTGCAGGCGCTTTTCGCGGATGGCGGCGTCGGAATACTGTTTCTTTTCGGCGGCGTCGAATAGTTTTTCGCCGCCGAGCCAAAGTTCGCCCTCGTCGGGCATCTCCAAAAAATTCAGGCAACGCAGGAGCGTTGTTTTGCCGCCGCCCGAAGAGCCGATGATGGCGAGCACCTCTCCCCGCTCCAGCGAAACGGAGATCCCCTTGAGAACCTCGTTTTCGCCAAATTTTTTACGATAATTTTTCAGTTCGAGAAACGCCATACGATTACACCCTGAAATAATTGAGTTTCTTTTCCAGTCTGCCGAATACGATCGTCAGAATGCCGATGAAAAGTAAATAGTAGACCCCTGTGAAGAACAGCGGCCAGATGATTCCCTGCAACGCAAAGGTTTCCGCAACAAAAAGAATTTCGATTACGCTGATGATTCTAGCTAACGACGTATCCTTTACAAGCGTCATCACCTCGTTGCTCATTGGCGCAAGGATGCGCTTGACGACCTGCAGCAAGACGACCTTGAAGAATATCTGCGAGCGCGTCATGCCCAGCACCTGCCCCGCTTCGTACTGCCCTTTGGAAATGCTCTCGATGCCGCCTCGATAAATTTCCGAAAAGTAGCAGGCGTAATTCAGTATAAAAGCAATCATGACCGCGAGCATATTTCCGATACCGCGGACACCGAACAACAGCCCGGGGCCATAATAAATCACCATGATTTGAAGCATCAAAGGTGTTCCTCGGACTATCCAAACGATTGTTTTTACGACCGCCTTTAACGGCTTAAACCGCGACATGGCCCCCAACGCGACCAACAGCCCCAAGGGCAGAGCAAAAATGAGCGTCAAGGCAAATATTTCGCACGTTATGAGGAAGCCCTCGCTCAATTCCAATATAATTTCCCAAAACATCCGACAACCCTACTTTGTTAATATCCGAATCAGCCGAAATATTTTTGATACAGACTGTCTAAATACCCGTTGCTCTTATATTCGGCTATCTTTTGATTGATTTTCTCCAAAAACGCGGAATCGCTCTTGCGGAGCCCGATACCGTACTCCTCCTCTTCAAACCCAACGTCCTTATAGGATATGTCGGCATAGCTCGTACCCTCGCCAGTCATCGAGCTGGCCATCGTATAATCGATGACCGCAATATCGGCGGTGCGCGCACCAACCTCCATCAAGGCCCTTGCCTGCGACTGCACCGGGCGCACCTTCGAGGTATCGATCCCCGGAATGGCCTTGACGGCTAATTCCGCAGCGGAACCCGTTTCCACGGCAATCGAACCTGCATTCAACAGGCTTGCCAAGTCCGTATAATCGCCTATCGTAGCATTCGGGGCGACCAACACCTGCTGATTGCGCATATACGGGTCGGATATCAAAATCGATTCCTTCAATTCGTCCGTAATCGTCATCCCGTTCCAAATCAAATCGATTCGCCCCGCATCCAAATCGACCACCTTCGTGTTCCAGTTATTCAAAAATACAAATTCGTATTTGTACCCCAAATCTTCGCACAGTTTGATGGCAAACTCCGTGTCATGGCCGATTAAATTGCCGTCTTCGTCCCTATAATTCATCGGCGCATATTCCGTATAGCCGATTTTTATGGTATACCCTTCTTCGTCGGGAATCGTAATTTCATTCCCGCACCCCGAAAACATCGCAACACCGCCCGCGAGAACCGCAAGCGAACAAATCACAGCCAAAAACTTATTCATAGAATCAACTCCTTTCTCCGCCTCTTTGTTCGGCGGACTATGATATTATACTTTATTGCGCTAAATTAGTAAAGCATTTTGCAGGCTGTTTTCAACAATATTTTACCGCGGCCGCAAAAAAGCGAAAATTTTTGACGAACGGTTTTTTCAGTTATCGATACCAATTTGGAATGTTAACGATTCCTTTCTGTAATAAAAAAACAATTTTCACAAACGGGCGTTTTTTTTCAAACAACCCTTGTTTTTTCGGATTTTTCGTTTATAATAATAATTGAAAAAATAATAAAAAGGAGTTATGCAACCATGAGCAAAACGCAAAATTGCCCTGAAAAGCAGCCGCTTACCGACGGCTATCTCCAAAAGATGGACGCCTATTGGCGCGCCGCCAACTATTTGGCCGCAGCACAGCTCTACCTTTTGGACAACCCGCTCCTGCGCGAACCCCTCACCCGCGAACATATTAAAAAGAAGATCGTCGGGCATTGGGGAACCGTTCCCGGACAAAATTTCGTGTATGTCCATCTCAACAGAGTGATCAAAAAGTTTGATCTCGACATGATCCTGCTTTCCGGCCCCGGCCACGGCGGAAACTTTTTCGTAGCGAACTCCTATCTCGAAGGCACGTACAGCGAGGTTTACCCCAACGTCGGGCAAGATTACGAAGGGATGAAAAAGCTGTGCAAACAGTTCTCTTTCCCCGGCGGCATTTCCAGCCACGTTGCGCCCGAAACGCCCGGCTCCATCAACGAGGGCGGCGAACTCGGCTACTCCATCGCGCATGCGTTCGGCGCGGTTTTCGATAACCCCGACCTCATCGCCGCGGTGACCGTAGGCGACGGCGAGGCGGAAACCGGCCCGCTCGCGACCGCTTGGCATTCCAACAAATTTTTGAACCCCGCCTCCGACGGCGCAGTTTTGCCCATCCTGCACCTGAACGGGTACAAAATCAACAACCCGACGGTTTTTGCGCGCATCTCGCACGACGAGGTAAAGAGCTTCTTCCACGGATGCGGCTGGAAGCCCTACTTTGTGGAAGGCGACGACCCCATGACCATGCACAAAAAGATGGCGGAAACGCTGGACAAGTGCATCAAGGAGATCAAGGATATCCAAAAGAAAGCGCGCGAGGGCAAGAGCGACAAGCGCCCCTTCTGGCCGATGATCGTGCTGCGCACGCCCAAGGGCTGGACAGGCCCGAAAGTCGTGGACGGTTTGCAGATCGAAAACACCTTCCGCGCACACCAGGTGCCCATCACCATGGAAAAGCCCGAACATATGCAGCTGCTCAAAGATTGGCTTTTGAGCTATAAGCCCGAAGAACTGTTTGACGAAAATTATCGCCTGATCCCCGAACTGCGCGCGCTCGCGCCGGAGGGAGACCGCCGTATCAGTGCCAACCCGCACGCCAACGGCGGCAAGCTGCTGCGCGATCTGCGCCTGCCCGACTTCAAAAAATATGCGGTCGACGTTCCCGCGCCCGGTGCGGTACGCACGCAGGATATGCTGGAACTCGGCGGATATGTACGCGATGTATTCAAACTCAACGAGGAAAGCAAAAACTTCCGCATTTTCGGGCCGGACGAGTGCATGTCGAACCGCCTTTACCGCGCGTTCGAGGCAACCGAGCGCGATTTTAACGCGGAGATCTATCCCAACGACGACAAACTCTCCAAAGACGGCCGCATCATGGACTCCTACCTCTCCGAGCATATGTGCGAGGGCTGGCTGGAAGGCTATATCCTCACCGGGCGGCACGGATTCTTTGCTTCTTACGAGGCGTTTATCCGCGTGGTCGACTCGATGGCCGCGCAGCACGCAAAGTGGCTGAAAGTTTGCAATCAGCTGCCTTGGAGACAGGACATCGCTTCCTTGAACCTCATCCTCACCTCCAACGTATGGCAGCAAGACCACAACGGCTTTACGCACCAGGATCCCGGATTCCTCGACCACATCGCCAACAAAAAGGCGGACGTGGTGCGCATGTATCTCCCGCCCGATGCGAACTGCCTGCTTTCCTGCTTTGACCATTGCATCAAGAGCAAGAACTACGTCAACGTCATCGTAGCATCCAAGCACCCCAGCTTCCAGTGGCTGACGATGGAACAGGCGGTCAACCACTGCACGCAGGGCGTTTCCATTTGGGATTGGGCGTCCAACGACGCAGGACAGGAACCCGATATCGTTATCGCCTGCTGCGGCGATACCCCTACCCTCGAAGCGCTCGCCGCGACGACTATCCTGCGCGACAACCTGCCCGATCTGAAGATCCGTTTCGTCAACGTGGTCGACTTGATGAAGTTGCAGCCGCACGGTATGCACCCGCACGGATTGACCGACGCCGATTACGATGCGATCTTTACCAAAGATAAACCCATCATCTTCAACTTCCACGGCTATCCGACCCTCATCCACGAACTGACCTACACGCGCAAAAATAAGAATCTGCACGTATTCGGATACATGGAGGAAGGCACCATCACGACGCCGTTCGATATGCGCGTACAGAATAAGATCGACCGTTTCGACCTCGTGAAGACGGCGATCACCGTGTTGCCCGGTTTGGGAAATACGGGCGCGGCGCTCTTCCAGCAGATGAACGACTTGCTCGTAAAACACAAAAACTATATCGCAGAAGTGGGCGAAGACATTCCCGAAGTTAAAAATTGGGTATGGCACACCCCCGAAAGCAAATAACTGAACGACGAAAGAAACCTTTGCTCAATTCCGTTAAAAAATTTACGGTAAAAAATGTTTCTTGAAGTCAGGCGCGGTTTTTATGCCGCGCCTTTTTGTAGTAAATATCCCCCACTATAAGTGGGGGCTTTCATTTTCGCCCTAAAGGGCATGAATACCGGCGGGTGCTCAAGCACCACACAAGACCGCCTCCCTCACATAAGCAAGCCGTCCTTTTATTTCTTCTGATTTGATTTCAGCCACTGCTCAAACGGGTCGTAATATTCTACCATGCTGATTTGGCTTGAAATCAAATCTTCTCTTTCTTGGTTTTGGATATACTTTTGCACGGCTTACTTATTACTTCCTACCGTATCGACATAATACCCGCGGCACCAAAAATTTCTGCTCCCGTACTTGTATTTTAAGTTCGCATGCCTGTCGAATATCATCAACGTACTTTTTCCCTTGAGAAATCCCATGAACTGTGCTATACTTATATACGGTGGCACACTTACAGCATATGGATATGATCCGGGCACGCCTCTGCCTCGGTTATTTCCACTTTCTTCTCGTTGCAGAGTTTCCGTATAATCTCTCCTATATCTTTTTTCAGTTGTCCATATATTTCTTTTCGCCTGTATTTGGGCGCAAAGACTATATGATATTCACTTCTGTATGTTGAATGTGCCGTATGTTTAATCTCATTCTTCATTTGATAAAAACCTCCTGTTACTCTTAGTGATGCGGTCGCCAAACCTTCACTATTATAACACCGAGGTTTTTATTTACTATAGTTTTCTTTTATCCCCCCCAGTAAAACTGGGGGGCATGCTAAAGCGCCAAAATTCTACCGTCCGCATAGATCTGCGAACGGTAGAAAACAGTGTATTGCTCATGGTAGAAGACCACGGATGCGGAATCAACGAACATACTCTGCCTCATATATTTGAAAAATTTTACCGAGGCGATAAGTCTCGTTCTTTTGAAGGAAACGGGCTTGGTCTTGCGCTCGTAAAAAGAATCGTTGCTCTTTGTCAAGGAGAAATAACCGTCGAAAACAAACTTCATCAAGGAACTTTCCTTTACGGTAAAACTTGCGAATACAAATATGGACAATCTTATTATTAAAACTAAATTTTCTGCCCAGTAATATGAAAAACCATGAGAAACTTACTATTCCCCCAGGTTTTTTCACACAACATAATCAATACACTTATATTTGCTTTGAGAATATTGGAGAACAAGTATCACTAATCGTTTCGTACTACATTAAAGTCGAATATGTTTTGGCTTTGTTGGAGGAAGAATGATAAATTCTCCCCTTTTTTATTCATCCATAAATCAATATTCTTGTAATGTAGAAGTATATAAGTTCAAGTATCATTTTTTGTAAATATATCAAAAACGCAATATAAAAATTGAATGGGAAAAGCAATTAAAAAAACCTGTTTTAGCCCGCTAAATAGCAAAAATCCTTGAAAAACTTATCGTTTTTCAAGGATTTTTTTGCCCGCAGTATTTTTCACCGCGAATCATGGTGCCGAGTGCCGGAATAAGCACGAACCGAGAGGGAAAGAAGAAGCAGATCGGGAAGCCTCTCCGACCTGCTTTTCCACTTCTTCTACATATGCTTTTGAAAACCTTTCCGTCGTAACAGTTTCCTGAAAGTTGTAGGTAATCACGATACGGTCGCCGTACCAAATAATATCGCGGATAAAAGTATTCACAATAGTCTTGCGCGTCTTCATATCGTCGGGGTCCTCGAATACTTTGGAGAGCAGATATTTTTCTATCTCCTCCACGGACAGATACGCATAGGATTTCTGCGTTTCTTTGTTTATCTCGATCTCCAGCTTATTGACCTCCTCCTGCAACGCCGCGAGCCTGTCTTTGGTAAAATCGGTGATGATGCCTTTCTCTATCGCTTTCACGATATTATCGGCGGCTTTCTTCGCCTCGTCGCGTTTCCGGATAAGCGTCCGCAATCCCGAATCGTCGCGGACGATCCTTTCGTGTACCTCCACGATTTTTTCCGCAAGCCTCGTGATGATGCTGTTCCTGCTCAGCATATCCAGCGTAGTCTTTATGACGTAATCTTCAATTACTTGCTTTTGTACTCTCTTGCATTCGCAGGGGCATCTGCCGCGCCGCTGGGAAAGGCAGACGTAATAGTAATGGGTACTTCCGTTCCTGCTCGTTCCGCTCTCTCCGCCCATACGGTGCTTACAGTCGCCGCATATCAGTTTCCCCGAAAGTATGTAGTCGAATATCTCCTTCTTCCGGCTGGGTGCTATCTTATTCTCTTGGTTAATGGCGTCCACTTGATTCCATAGCTCCTTTGTAATGATGGGCGGAAAGATGTTATCATATTCCGTTCCCTGATGTTCTACGATGCCTATATATCTTTTGTCGTGTAAGATGATATAGACGTATTTGTGGTTGATATACTTCCCGCATTTGCGGCGGATATTATGCGCTTTCAAATCTTCCGCTATTGCTACGGCTTTGTAACCGTGGGCATACTTTCGGAAAATCTCTCGTACAACTTCCGCTTCTGCCTCGTCAATGACGTACTTCTTATCCTTTATGATATAGCCGTAAGGCGGTCTTCCTCCGGTGGCGTTGCCTTTGAGCCAGCTTTCCCGCAAGCCGCGGTTTACCTTCTGTTTCAAGTCTTCGGAGAAGTATTCGTTGAATCCCTCGATGACGGCGAGAAAGAGTTTGCCTTCGGGGGTATCGGGGATATTCTCCATAGCGGAAACGAGTTCCACGCCGTTGTCGGAAAGTTTCTTTCTGTTGACGACGGACTCATACTTGTTGCGAGCGAATCTGTCTAATTTGTAAACGATAACCACGCTCCATTGCCGGTTTTTACTGTCTTTGAGCATTTGCTGGAACGCGGCGCGATTGTCGTTGGTGCCGGTCAGGGCTCTGTCGATATACTGGTCGACGATGAGAAGATCGTTCTTCTCGGCATACTGTTTACAAACGCGGACTTGCCCTTCAATGGACTGTTCCGACTGCGCATCGCTTGAATATCTCGCATAGATGACGGCTGTTCTCATTCGCAACACCTCCTGTTCATTCTCAGCCATTGTACGGCGGAAAGATTTTTCTCGAAGTTATCAAACTGCGAATAATCAAAAAACTTCCTTTTCAGCCGTATGGCTTGTTCGTCGGGCAGAGTGAATCTGAAATAATAGGCAACGCCCTTATTCAGATACTTTTCCGGCTTAGTGACACCTGCAATGATGACTGTTTGCATAAACAATCCCTCCTCAAATTTTTTGCTTTCATTATACCTCATAACGGCAGGGAAAACCAGGCACGGGAACGGCAGCGTTTCCTGTGAATACCCCGATATACCGGAGAACGAAGGAAACACAACCGATACAATTCCCGTACAATTTTCAGCCTGCCGCTCCTTTCGGCGGACAAAAAAAGGGAGAGCGGGAACGGTGTGTCAAAGGTCTGCCCGCATAGGGACGCGCAGGGATTTCTGAAAAACAGGCTTATCCGTGTAAAAAAAATCCCTGCGCGCCTTTGACACAGCGCGAAAGCTCTCCCAAACTCCGAACGCCGAAAGGTGCGGCGGAAAAGTTTCGGGTTTGTACAGATTTAGTTGGGTTTCGGTTGTGTATTGTTGGGGTTTTGTACGGATAGAACTCATTGCAAAAGCCGCGTTCCTGTGGTATAATAACATGGACAGGCAAGCAAAAATTATATTTTTGCCTGCGGCTTGCGCCGCTCCGCTTTGCTTTCGCAAAGCAGCCTTATGTTTGAATACGGCGCTCGCAAACCATTGCAAGCAAGTTTGCTCGCTTGCATTATGGAAGCACAAACAAACCGAGAGGTTTCATATCACGGAGAAGTAATAATTTCTGACTGTGGGAATAAGATGCGCGGAAGTAGCCGGGCGCAGAGAGTTGCGCCGGATGTGAGTTGAGAAATACGGCGAAATAACCGGGTTGACCGTGACTGTCAGGCAAAGAACGGGCGAGAGATCGTCCGTACTTTTGTCTGCGGTCACGGTCTTTTTTATTTTTTCGGGGAGATTTTCTTCCAGACCGCCACCTTCGCAAACTTTTTGTCCTTGTGGTAGTGAAGGGAAAGCGGCTTTCAAAAAAGAATAAAAATTTTATCCGAAGTGGTTGTATTTTCGAGATAAGTGTCCTTAGAGAAGTGAGAGGAAAAATTTTTGAAATGGTGAAGATTTTTTGCACCATTTCCCTGTAAAATCAAAGAAAAAAGATTTTTCAATGCGCAAAAAACTTGCGTATTGGAGTGGTTTAATAGAGGCGGAAAGGCGGGGAATGAGAAAATTCAGTGAAATTTTCTGCAATGCCCGTCAACTTTTCAAGAATTTTGTCCTTGTGATAGTGTAGAGAATTTTTTTCTCGGAAAATTTTTGAATGTGAAGGTTTTCTGCACATTTGACCGTTACACTATATCCGTAGAATAATTTTTGAAAGAATTTTTTGTAAGTCGCAAAAACTTTGCGAGTTTACTTGCTATGATACAAACAAATTCAGGGAGGAGAAAATGACGATAGAAGAAATCAGAAAAGACTTAAAGACCATACGCGGGTACTATGCGGAACGGCAGGCTCTGGAAAGCGAGTTCCTGCTCCTCCCGCATAAGACGACGAAGCTGGTACAGGCGTATGCGGACGCCATCTATGATGCCCCGCTCGATTTGTACCGGGTATATTTTGCCTTATACGTCAAAGGTCTGACGCAGGAGGCAGCGGCGGAAGAACTCAATTATTGTACCGAGTATATCCGCCAGAAAAACAAGAATCTTTTGGAGTATCTCCGAGAGAATATAACGGAAAGGAGGAAAGCTGCATGACAAAGGAACTGTTCGAGTATCTCTGCGGCAAATGCAACGTGTACCGCACGGCGCGGTATATCATAGCGCAGCAGATCGTGGAGCGGCACGACGAGAAAGCCGGGAACTACACGATGAGCCTGGACTTCCGCACTCCCCGTACGCCGGTGTTGGACGAGCTGTACAACAGGCGTTTTGCGGGCAGGATGCGGCTGAACGGCTGGCGGCTGCGTACCGATGTAAGAGCTTTACACGGTCTGCGTTGACAGGAAAAGAAAACTGATTTATGCGAGGAGGTGATTAAGTTGGAGGAAATCGAGGTCAAGGACAACCCTCTCGGGATAAAGGTCTTCGTAGTGGGAAAGCCGGACATAGAGCATATGCCCGAGGAAGAGTTCGACCTCTTTGTTTCTTCTCTGGAATTGCGGGTGAGCGAATATTTTGAGAAGTTAAAAGAAGGCAAGTAGAGCATACGGACGGTGAAGGACTGCGACGTCAAGCGGCTGCCGTAATGAAAAATTCCGTATGTAAAGGGAAAAGAAAAAGCAAAACCAACCTCATCCGCCAGAGAAGGAATAGAGAGCAAAATTTTTATTTCATTCAAAGGAGGATAACAGCTATGCCGTATAGCAAAGTAAAAGTCTACTCGGACGGTAGCCACCGCATAGGAATACCGTATGAGCCGAATCCGTATGCGAGGAAACGGCGCAAACAGCCCGAAGAGGTGATCACCGTCACGGAACCCGCCGAAGGTGTTTCGGCAACTGTACCCGATGAAAATACTATCGGGTGCGAACCTGCCCAAACGGAACGGGAGAATATCCCTGCAATTCCCAAACAAAAGCAAATGACGCGCAAAGAACTGTTCGAGGAACTGTATCAAAAAAGCGCGGATATCCGAAAGAAACGGGAACGGAAAGCGTATGTGCAAAAAGAAATGCTGCCCTATTTTAAGGACAGCATCTCTTGCCGCGCGTTCGTGGAAGATAACTTCAACAGAAAGCACAGGAATATGATTTGCCGCAAAATACGGCTTTGGAGAAAGATTAACCAGCAGACTTTCAACTATTTCGTAACTTTTACGTTCGATGATAAGAAGCATACGGAAGAAACATTCCAAAAGTCGTTGAGTATCTGTTTGCAGCATTTCAGTTCGAGGAAAGGCTGGCTGTATATAGGCGCGTGGGAGAGAGCGCCCGAAACGGGGAGATTGCATTTTCACGGAATATTTTATATCCCGGAGGGCGCGATGTCCGGAAAGCTGGAAGAAGTGCGGGACTATGATACCCGAAAGAAGAGAATGCGAACCATACAACAGAACACATTCTTTGCGGAGCGGTTCGGGAGGAACGAGTTCCGGTCTATAAGTCATTCTTCGGAATTGCCGCAGATGGTACAATATCTCTTGAAATATATCGAGAAGTCGGGCGGCAAGCTGGTGTATTCGAGAGGGCTGTATCAGTACCTCGTGACGGACATTATGGACGAGGATATCATCTGTACTTACGGGGAAGAAGGCAGAAAGTTCATACTCTTCGACGATTTCGGGTGCTGGATAGAAGGCGAATACATAGGACAGTCGAGCGACAGAGAGGTGATAGCGCGGCTGCCGAAAGTGACGTAGCAAAAGCACGGCGTACCCTGAAGCGGCTAAAACAATAACGATACAAAACCGACGGGAAGAAAGCCGTGCGCGGCGAAAGATGCGCGTGGCAATCGCCGAGCGGTTCAGCGGCGATGCCGCGCCTTCGCCGCGCTTTCTCGTCGCCGTAAACTTCGCTTTGAAGGCGGCTTGCCATGGCAACCCGCCCGATTTGCTCCGTTTCGGCTCCTCTTCCCAAAAAGTTCTACGATACTTTTTGGGAGCCCTGTTTTTTGTTTTCGGTTTGTTTGCCCGTTGGGGCGTGCGCTTGGCTTCGGCGCCCGCGAGCGCAGCGAGCGGGTGACGGCGCGGCGTCAGCCGCGCCGTCAGCGAAGCCGCCGACTTGTATATAAGCCAAGCGCACGCCTTACTGCCATTTTCATTTTTCGCCCTGTTTTTCGCTTCGTTTTTTGCATAACAAAACCGCCCCGTGCGGAGCGGCTTTGAATTACTATTAAGTTGTTTCTTTCGTCCAAACGGTTGGAATGCCGTCTACATAGTGCTAATAATTTCCATCGTCGACAGGTTGCGAATTGGTATAAAAATATATACTACTGCGGTGTCGAGTCCTGCGTTATCCTTTTCGATTTCGACAGAACTCCATTGCTCGGTCGTTCCCTCGAAAAAGACTGATGTAGCCGTACATGTGTTTTATTTTTTGTCCTGCGTTCTCTGTATGCTACCGTCCGTACAAACGATTGCATCATAGACCGCTCCGTTCCTCCAAGTTTGCGCCCCGTTGACTTTAGTTCCGCTGACCTTTTTCCATTGTTCCATCGTCCCGCGGAAAGCCACGGAAGTAAGGTTCGAGCAGTTGTAAAAGCCGTAACCAAGACGTTTCAGGCTTGAAGGCAAGGATACAGAAGTAATATTCGGATTGGAGCGCAAACCGCCCGAGCCGAGATATTGCACGCCGTCGGGAATATACAATTCGCCGCTTATCCCGTAAGGCAGACACTCCACCGTCGTCATATCATAATCGTACAGCACCCCGTCATAGTCTTTATAATATTTATTGCCTTCCGACACCTTGATTTCACGAATATTTGGACAAGATGAGCCTTCCAGTTTAGAACCGTTAAAATCATTTACCGCTTTGCCGAGAGTAACGGAAGTAAGACCGGAACACCCCGTAAAACAATCATATTCGACGGTAGTTATTCTGTCATTAAAAGTAATTGACTCAAGCTTTGCGCAATAATAGAACGCAAAGTATTCCATTTGGTACACGGTATCCGGCATAACGAAATCGCCCACCCGTCCTGTGGGAACGCGCACGAGTTTCAATCCCGTTTTATCGTATAGAACGCCGTCGACGGAGGTAAAGGACTCGTTTTCGGGGGAAACGTTGATCGCGGTGATATCGGGGCTGAAATCGAACGCCGTTTCGCTGAGCGTGTATTTCGTGATGACCGTGCCGTCGCCTGCGGTCACGGAATCGGGCAGGGTGATCTCTTTGTCCGTTCCTATATAAGAGATGAGCTGCGCCGTATCCCCGTCCGGAATGAATACAAATCCGTCGTCCGTGTACGCGAGCATAGAGCTTCCGCTCGTCGGCGTATAGACGTTTTTCGCGTTCCATGCGATGTAGCCGTTGGAGCTTTCGCCTGCGGTGATGGCAAGCTCGCTCTTGTTGTATACCTCGATCAGGTGCGTGCAGCCCGAAAAGGCGTTGCTTTCAATGGAAGTGACGTTTTCGGGAACGGTGATCGTGATAAGTCCCGTGCAGTTTTTGAAGGCGCTTTCTTCGATCGTCTCGATGGAATCCGGAAGCGTGATGGAAGTAAGACACACGCAACCGTTGAAGGCTTCCGTGCTGATTGCCTCCACACCCTCGGGGATCGTAACCGATTCTAACGCTCTGCAGCCGCTGAATGCTCCGCTGAAATCGCGTATTTTGATAAGCGTATTATTCTTTTCAAATACGACCTTTTTCAGGGAATCGCACCCCAGGAACGCACTGTCAATATACTGTACGTACCACGGGATGGTAACCTCCGTCATGGAATCGCAATCCTTAAAGCACCAAAGCTGTAATTTGGTCAATTTTTCAGGCAACTCGATATTTCCCAGCTTCGAGCAATCGCTGAACGCCGCCTTGCCGATCGCCGTCACGCTGTCCGGAAGGGATACCGAAACAAGGTTTTTACAATTGAAAAATGCCTGCTCCGGGATCGAGGTGATGCCTTCTGGAATTATTACGGAGGTGATGCTCATGTTGTTGGAAAAGGCATTTTCATCAATGCCCTTGACGGGCAGCATTTCGCCCTCGACCTGCGCATAGGCTGGGATCACGAGGTCTGTATCCGTTGCCGTTCCGATGGACGCTACGATAAGCTTTGCATTTTGAACGCTTCCTGCCTTTCTGTATTCCAGCCCCTCGGTGTACTGCATCCGATAGCCGCATACCGTGCAAACATTCTGTTCGTTCCATTGGTGCTTGCCTTGTTCGGAAACGAGGTCGTGCCCGCAGTTGGCGGCGTGCCAGTGATCGGTTTCATTGTAAGACCATTCTGTTTCAAAGGTATGTGAGCCTGCGGGCGTCGTTTCCGTCTTTTCTCTGCCGCAGACTGTACAGGTATACTTCATTGTACCTGTCGTGCCACAGCCGGAAGGCGTGATTACCGTACCGCTATCCCATTCGTGGGGCTCTTTCGGTGTATTGGCGGTACAGCCCGTGCATCTATGCCAGTGGTCTTTCTCATCGCTCGTCCATTCTGTCGAAAAAGTATGCTCATGCTTTTCTTCAGGATCAGAACCCGGAGGTGTGTCTGACGTACACGCTGTAAAACCGAATACACCCGTGAAAGCCATTATTGTGGCTAACATCAACAAAAGTATCTTTTTTTTCATCTTGTCCTCCTGATACAAATTTTTAATGAGCAGGGCAAAATAAAAAGCGTGCCTTCAACCGAAGACACGCCCTGCACCTGTATCTCCGATTGTTGTCACACATCTTCCAAAACATACGGAAAATAGAGATACGAAATGCCTTATCGTACCCGTATGTTTTGAATATTAAGATGTGTGACGGTTACAGTATATCACAAGCGGGCAGATTTTGCAAGAACAGCGCAGGTATTTACTATAAAAAATAAGAGCGTCCCTAATTAAGGGACGCCCGCAAAGAATGTATCCCTTAATTAGTTGCGCTATAATTCCTCTGTATGGGAAAATAAGGGTACACCTATGCCAGTGTAACCCACACAGAGTTTTTTCAATTATAGCGCAGTTAAAGTATAGCATAAATTTTGTGAAAAGACAATGATTTACAGCAAAATAGCCGCAATCTCTTTCGATTACGGCTATATATTTGAGTGTATAGTTCAATATTGCCCGATATAAGTGCGATACTTGAATCGGATACGAAGTTTTCTGTAATCCATGCACGATTTCGTTACACAGAGAATTTTAGCGATCTCGGAGCGTTTCCAGCCGCTCATGTAATATTCCAGCATCTCTTTCTCTTTGTCCGTCAGATGCATGGCGTCCATCAGAGCATCCGCTTTGCTGAAGTCTGCCTGCTCATGTTCAAAGCAATTTACCGGGTCCATCGGCAGAGCCTTATAGTTTGCAAAGTCTATGTATTCGACCTGCTTATGTCTGTCCGGTCTGTTGCGTAAGCCGTCAATGAACCTGTCTATCTCACGATAGCAAGCGCATTTAATGGTGATGTCTTTTCCTTTGCGGTCTTTCCCGTAAATTTCGTGAACCGTTCTTCCGAGAAACTGATACAGGAAGCACATAGCGGTCTGCGCGCAATCGTAACCGTCCGACACGGTATAGTCTATTTCTCCCATATGATGCAGGTCTTTGATTAAACCGATATAGAGTTTGTCTGCGATTTTCAAATCAAACTTTTTCACGGTGCGCAGTGCCTGCAAAGCTATCATCTCACCCATGAGTTTGACGTTATCCGCAGAGATAGGCTCGGCGAACAAATCGCCTTCGTTCCGATACTTACCTTTTGAGAACTTGGTTACCAACATTTCCATTTGAGATACACCTCTGAATTTGTATTTGCCTTTTTCGGGCAACAGGCGGAGGTGCATAGGACGGTGAAAGTTGGTACTTTGAATAGCAAGCTTGCGGAAGTCAACGGGGCAAAGCCAAAATCGTTGCGTTATAGGCTCGTAAAACAGCTTATAAGCAAAAAAGAGCCGAGCAAGGGAACAACCTTACTCGGCTCTCAATTCGTTCATATAGGAGTTTTAAGCGACGATTTTGCGGACGTTGACGTCCGCGAGAAACTATGCTACCATAGCCGACCGAAAAAAGCAAAATTCGGAGGGTTATTTTAATCGGACAATCATTCCAAAGAAATCTTTTGCAAAAAATAATACGAACCTCGGCTCATTGTCTTGGTTCGTATTATTCTGGTATGGTGCGAATGCTGGGACTCGAACCCAGAACGTAGCCGTCGGAGGGCTATGTTTTATCCAATTAGACTACACTCGCATACCGATTATATTATTGTTTGCTGCCCTCGTCTTTTAGTATTATACCAAATATATGTAAAAAAAGAAAGAAGTTTTATGGTACATTCCCAAAAAATTTTTCATATCATGATAATACAGGCTAAAAAACAGCCTCGTTTCGAAAGAGGAAACAGAAGATGACTCTCGGTTTATGTATGATCGTAAAAAACGAAGAGGAAACACTCGGCCGCTGCTTGGAAAGTGTTGCGGGAATTTTCGATGAGATCGTTATTGCGGATACCGGTTCCACTGACAGAACTAAATCAGTTGCCATGCGTTATACTGACAAAATATATGAATATCCTTGGCATTATGATTTTGCCGCCGCAAGAAATTTTTCTTTTTCACGGGCAAAATCAGATTATTTGATGTGGCTCGACGCGGACGACGTTTTGCTCGATACGGACAGAGAAAAGCTGCTCGCGTTAAAAAGCCGCCTTGACGGAAGCGTCAACGCATACTATTTTCGCTATGATGCCGCTTTCGATGAAAACGGCAACGCGGCTCTCTATTTTTACCGAGAACGGATCGTAAAGCGGTCCTGTGAATTTCGGTGGGAAAGCCCCGTGCATGAAACGCTTTGCGTCCGCCCGCCCCTGTGCTTTGAAAATATTTCCGTAACGCATAAGAAGGGAGCTCATAAGGAGCGCGGCAGAAATCTGTTTATTTTTGCACATATGTTCGCCAACGGTACGATACCGGATGACAGGCAAAAATATTATTTCGCGCGGGAGTTGTGCGACAACGGGCTGTACGATACGGCTGCCTCCGCGTTTGAATGGTTTTTGCGAGGCGACGGATGGAATGAAGATAAAATAGGTGCCTGCCGCGCCCTGGCCCTTTGCCGGAAAATGACAGGCGAACGAAAAAAACAATATGCAGCGCTGATAAAAAGTTTCGACTTTGGCGAGCCTCGCTCTGAAATCTGCTGCGATTTAGGCGAATTTTTTATGGCGGAAAACGATTATCCCAAAGCGATTTTTTGGTATAAACTTGCCGTCAATGAAAGTACGCAGTCGAACGGCGGTTTTATTTGCCCCGATTACAGCGGATTTATTCCTTATATGTGGCTGTGCGTCTGTTTTGATAAACTCGGTGACCTTCCCCGCGCAAAACATTATAACGATTTAGCGGGGGAAATTAAACCGAACGACAAAAATTATCTTTACAACAAAAGCTATTTCGATAAGTACTTTAAAGATTAGGAGAAAAACGAATGAACGATTCTGAATTTATTCGCCGCTGCGGATGTTGCTGCAACAGCTGCAACAATTGCGGGACAAATATTTCCGTTTCGATCCTGCGCGGAAATATGGGGCCACGCGGGGCGACCGGCCCGCAAGGCCCGATCGGCCAAACCGGCCCAACAGGTCCCACGGGAGCGACAGGCGCTAACGGCGCAACAGGACCTATGGGTGCCGCAGGTGCCACAGGCCCCACCGGTATTACCGGCCCGACAGGTGCCACAGGTGCAACGGGAGCAACCGGTTCTGCTGGTCCCACGGGAGCGACCGGGCCCACCGGTATTACCGGGCCCACGGGGGCAACAGGACCCACGGGCGCGACGGGACCTACGGGTGCGACGGGACCTACGGGTGCGACGGGGGCGACCGGGCCCGCAGGCTCTGACGGGGCGGACGGTGCAGACGGTGCAGCGGGTTCAACCGGCGCTACCGGTTCGGCCGCCACTTTGCGCGTCGGCACGGTATCGACGGGCGAGCCCGGGACGGATGCCACCGTTACCAATACCGGCTCCGAAAACGATGCCATATTTGATTTTGTTATTCCTCGCGGAGCGGACGGAAAAGGGACCGATCCTTCTGTGTTGACTGCCTATTCCGATGCAGCACAAACATCGGCGGCAAATACCGCCTTAAAGTTTGCTAATAATTCCGTTATTTTCGGAAATGCAATTTCGCATATTCCTGCTTCTGCAAATTTTGTCATTGCAGAGCCTGGCGTCTATTTACTGACTTTTCACGGTTCTTTAAAAGCTGAAAAAAATGCGGCACCGTCCGAACAACAGGCGACGGCAGCTCAAGATTTTGCCTTGAATGCGACGAAAGACGGTACCGCCATCGCCGGCAGTACTATTCTCGTATCTTTATCCTCCGGACAAACGAAAAGCGTTGCTTTTACAACTTCATTTAATGCGCAGAACGGCAATGTAATACAAATCGTTCCGAAACAATCGAACGTTGTATTTACAAATATTTCGGCAACAATTGTGCGTTTGACCGATGAATAACAATTTAAGGGAAGATCGTAAGGTCTTCCCTTTTTCTGCACGCTATAAACTTGACAAAGTGTTAAAAAAAGTATATCATCTTTTCGGAAATACGGAGGCAAAAATGATTTTGACAGATATACACACGCATACAAAATTTTCGGTAGACGGGCGAAGCGATATTCGCGACATGATACACAGGGCCGTTTCCCTCGGATTAACCTATTACGGGATCTCCGAGCATTTCAACTATGATTATGACCGTCTTCGTTTGCAGATCGACGGCGAATTGGTCCCTCCGATCGACGAAAAAGCATACTTTTCTTGCGCGCGCAAGTTGCAAAAGGAGTATTCAAACAAACTAACCCTTTTAGTCGGAGCGGAGTTCGGTTACGACGACGCATCTTCCACCCTTCTGCGCTATATGGACACGGCAGAAAAATACTCTCCCGATTTTATTGTGAACAGCGTGCATACCTGCTTGGGCATGGACTGTTATTTTCCGCACTATTGCAACGGAAAAAGCAAAGAATATGCTTACAATGCCTATCTGTACCGCGTTTTGGAGAGTCTCGACGCCCCCTATCCCTACGACATCGTTGCGCATATCGGGTATTGTTCGCGCAATGCCACCTATCCCGATGCAAAACTGCGCTACGAAGATTTTTCCGACGTGTTGGATCTGATCCTGAAACGCATTATTCAAAAAGGAAAAATCCTCGAAGTCAATTCGAGTGCAAAGACGGCGGGCAGCCCCTTTATTCCCGATACGGATATTCTGTCCCGCTATTTTGAATTGGGCGGGCGGATGATCTCTTTCGCCTCCGATGCACACGACACCGAACGCATCGCTGATAAGCGGGATACCGTTGTTGCCGCACTCAAAAAAATCGGGTTCACATACTTGACTGTACCAAATAAAGGCAACTATCTGAAAATTGAGATTTGAGAATCGAAACAGGGCCGCCGGATAAGCGGCTCTTTGCCTACAAAGAGATTTTTATGAAATTAGAAAAACTGACTGACAGAATATTTTTCTTTCCGCACGAAACTTCTTCGGACAGGCCTATGCTGGCATATATCCGCGGCGACAAATTTACACTCGCCGTAGACGCAGGGTATTCGGAACGCCATACGCGCGCATTTTACGATGCTTTGAGAGCCTATAACCTGCAAGCGCCCGATTTTACTGCATTGACGCATTGGCATTTCGACCATACGCTCGGCATGTGCGCGGCGGCAGGATTGACGGTCGCAAGCGAAAAAACTGCCGCATATCTCAAAACCGCACAAAAAAAATTTTTTATCCCCCTCCTTTACCGAGCGTTTGCGGCGGGAGGATAAATATTTTGCCATGGAATATGCCGATAGCGAGCCTTGCGTTTCCTTGCCGGATATTTGCTTTCATACAAAAATGCAAATTGATCTCGGCGGAATAACGGCAAAACTGTTTTGTACCGTATCGCCGCACACCGACGATTGCGTTTGCATTTACATCCCGCAAGAAAAAGTGCTGTTTTTAGGCGATTCGGTATGTGAAGACGTTTATCATGGGAATTATTTGGATAAATCGAAATTACGGATGTTGATGGGAACAATACAAAATATTCCTTGCAGGCTCTGCGTTTTAAGTCATGAACCGCCGCTGCGGAAGGATGAATTGCTCGCCTCCTTAGACAGAGATCTAAATGCCTAAACATAAAACGGCGCGGCCGCACACAAAAGTGCCTGCCGCGCCGTTTTCTCAATGAATCATTGTTCAATGATCCTTGATGGTAAATTTATACAATTCGCTTTTCGACACTCCCCGATCGCGCGCCGCAGCTTTCAGCGCCTCTTTTTCCGTCAGCCCCTGCTCCACATAATAGCGGATATGCTCGATCTCGGAAAGGGCATTGAGCGGATTTTCCCGCTTTTGCGCTCCTTGCACAAGCAGAACATATTCTCCGCGCTTTTCTCCCGCCAGCCCTCTCTCTAAATTGAAATACTCCACGTTCTCGTGGATCTTCGTTATCTCGCGCACCGCGCAAGCGGAACGATCGCCAAAAACTTCCGCCATAAGGCGGATGTCGGCATCGACATCCTGCGGCGCACTGTACAGCGCAAGCGTGCCGCAAAAATCGGCATATGTGCACAGATATTCGCGCTTTTCGTTCGCTTTCCCGCGCAAAAAACCGATAAAAGCAAACTTATCCGCAGGAAAACCGGAAAGCACGAGCGCTGCAATGAACGCGCACGCGCCGGGAATAAGCGTATACGCTATTCCGTTTTCGCGTAAAACTTTCACCAAAATATTTCCGGGGTCGGAGATGACGGGAGTTCCCGCATCCGTCACAACGGCGACTGTTTTCCCCTCTCGTACAAGCGCAAGCAATTTCTGCGAGGCTGCCGTTTCATTGAATTTATGACACGCGACGAGAGGTTTTTTGATTTCATAATAATTTAAAAGTTTCAGCGTATGCCTTGTATCTTCGCAAAAAATCACATCGACAGAGCGCAGCGTTTCCATTGCCCGCAGCGAAATATCTTTCAAATTGCCTATGGGCGTCGCCACAAAAAAGACCTGTGTTGCCGCCATACTATCTTTCCCCGATTCAATTTTCGACATTAACGGCGTCCTCCAAAATATCGATGCCTTCCCGCGCGCCTTTACAGCCCTCAACGAGAATTAAATACGGTTTCGCATGCGGCGTGCCGCGCACAAACTGCAAGCGCTTGGGCTCGATGCCGCGCGCTTTCATCGTATACAAAACCTCTGCCAGACGGTCGGCGCGGTTGACGAGTGCCAGCCTGCCGCCGAATTTTAATTTGCGATAAGCAACTTCCACGATTTCCTGCAATGTTACGGTAAGTTCTTTGCGGCAAACGGCTTTGGCATATTCGGCATTTTCAAATCCCCCGCGCTCGTACGGAGGATTGCACAAAATCAATGAAAAGAAATCGTTATATTCCGCACCTATTTCCTGAATGCGGCAATGCACGGCGGAAAAATTTGTCAATCCATTCAGTGCGATGCTTCGCTCGCTCATAGAAAATAAAGAATCCTGCATTTCAAACAGCGTAACGGAAGAAATATGCGGGTTCAGCGCGTAAAAGTGCATTCCGACTATACCGCACCCTGCGCAAAAATCCGCCACCCGATCCCGTTTTTTGCCTTTTACAAAGCGCGACAATAAGATCGAATCGCTCGTAAAGCGGTACAAATTTTTATTTTGTATGATCTTCAGTCCGCCCGCCAACAGTTCTTCGACGCATTCGCCGTCGCGCAATTTGATTTCTACATCCATACAAATCTCCGTTAGTATAGTACCATAAAAGGCAATAAAAAGCAAACCGTGCGGCACCGCACGGTTAAATCTTTTATCTTATATGTTTTATGCGGATTTTATTCGAAAACAAAGATTCGAAAAAATCAAAGGTGCCACGCTTCAACAGGCACCGTTCGCAAACGACCGCATTGCCGATATCGTTAAATACGATATAATAACAAAAATCCGTTTTATATACACGTTTAACTCTGTCTAACTTTTTCGTTTTGGTAACCGTCTTTTGCGGGAGATATTGTATCCATGTGAGCGTATCGTCCTCGATCGTAACGCGGCAGCGGATGCGCGGCGTTTTCCCCGGTGTTTTCATCGGGCCGAAGTATAAAAATGCAGACGCGGCGCCCAAAATAACGGCAAAGATAAGCACGATTAAATACGCTTCCCCGAAAGCTGCGGATATAACGGCCAAAATCGTAAGCAATACCACCGCGCCAAAAAGCCATAAAGCATAATACTGCTTTTTTATCTTATCCGTACGGCGCATCGTATAATCGGTTATCTCGCCGTAAAATTCAACGACCATGCACTTTTCCTCGGTATTATTTTAAATCTTTCGTGTTTGCCTGCCCAGCATCTTTTCCGCAATTTTTCTTATCGGAATTTGCTGCCGGTACGGCCTCTTTATCGGCGGTCTTCTGTTCAGCCTTGCCTGCCGCGGAATTTTCCGCTTTATCCGCATCCGCGGCGATCGCATTCTTCGATTTTTTTGCTTTAAAAAGGTTAAAAAACCAGCGCTCGATTTTATCTCCCTTTTTATACAGCACGATAAACAGCGCAATGATGGCGGCCCCGATCAAAATCCAAATCAATATGCCCCACCATGTTGTATAGGGAATAATGCTTCCGCCCACCGAATAACTCGTCGTAACAACGGAAATGGCACGCGCTATCAGCTGCATGATGATAAAGTAGCGCCACGTCATCGTCGAAAGCCCCGAAACAAAACAAAGGATATCGTCCGGGAACAGCGGCAACACAAACATGGCAGACAAAATCATTCTGTCCTTGCCCTTTACTTTTTCCAGCCACTTATCCAAAGAATCCTTCCCTACAAGCCAGGCTGCAGCCTTATATCCGATGACTCTGCCGATCCAAAACGCAATAAACGACCCAAGCAAAATACCGATATAACTATACAGGCAGGTTTCTAACTCTCCGAACATCGCCACGCCGACGCCCACCGTCAAAACCCCCGGCAACGGAAGCAGGAATACCTGGACAGCCTGCAATATTATGAATACGATCGGCGCCCAAATTCCCGTTGAATCAATGATCGCGCGCAATTCTTCAATTGAATCGATCCGCTCCCAAAAGCCCGTGGCATGTAAAATATACACGGCAAGCAGCGCTATTGCCGCGATCACGAAAAAGGTAAGCAGCAACTTGAATATAAGCTGCCAATCTTTGAACCAACAAACGATCACCGCAATCAAACCGATCGCCTCAACGGATACAGCCAAAGAGGTAATGACTGTCGCATGTTCGAACAAAAATCCTGATTTGAACTTCGACATGCTGAGCACCGTAAACACTATGGTGATCACGGCGGCGGCAATAGCTAATAAAAAAGTCGCTATACTCTTTAAGTTCCTGTTTTTCACCGAACTACCCTTGAATGCCTGTTTGTTTCTATTGTATTATATACTTTCCGCCGCTGAGGCATGCTCATAATGAAAGATTTTTTATCGCCGCGCGAGCCAAAGCATCGCAACGGTTGTTGTATTCGTTGTCGGCATGGCCTTTGACCTTAACAAACTTAACTGTATGTTTCTTGGTCAGCGCATACAGTTCTTTCCAAAGTTCTGCATTCTGCACTTCTTTGCCGTCTGCTTTTTTCCAGCCGTTTTTTATCCAGGAATAAATCCATCCTTCATTGAATGCGTTTACGGTATAGGCCGAATCACTGTATACCGTTACGGAACACGGTTCCTTATTCAGGCAATTCAACCCCGCAATAACGGCATATATTTCCATTTTATTATTCGTTGTTATCGGTTCTGCGCCGCTGATCTCTTTTTCGATACCCTTGTAGATCAAAATCGCTCCGTAACCACCCGCTCCGGGGTTGCCGGAACAGGCTCCGTCTGTATATAAATCGACTTGCTTCATGCTCATTATTCAGACAGCTCTTCTGCCCTCTTGACGCACGCGGATACGGCGCGGTCAATTACCCCATAGAGATCGTCTTTTTTAAACGAGTCGACCGCCTGTATAGTCGTGCCGCCTTTGCTGCAAACGGCGGAAATGAGCTCGTCTAACGTTTTATCTTCCGAATGTCCGACCATATCGGCCCCGCCGAATACCGTGGAAACGGCGAGCGTTTTTGCCTCATCTTCGGTCAGCCCCTGTTTTACCCCTGCCTTGATCAGCCCGTCGATAAACATATAAACATAGGCGGGACCGCTTCCGCTGATACCCGTAACAGCGTTCAGCTTTTCTTCGGGCACGGTTAAAACATTGCCCAAGCTGTTGAAAATAGATTCGATAAAGGCGCAATCGTCCACCGAGCTTTCAAAATCGGAAAGATCCACCGCCGTCATGCCCGAACCGATCGAACAGGGAAGATTCGGCATCGCTCTGGCGACCTTAATATCTTCTCCGAACAACAGCTCCTTGATCTTTTGCTTTTTAACACCCGCCATAATGGTAATGATCTTTTCAACGGGCAGCCCGCGCAAACTGTCTGCCACAGCCAGGAAATTCTGCGGCTTAACCGCAAACAGTAAAAATTCACAATTATCCGCAACGTCGCGGTTATTGAGCGTCGTATTTACACCCAAATAAGATAACTTATCGAGTGCCTCTTTCGACGCATCCGCCACAATTATTTTTTTAGGCTTCAAAAAGTCTGAATAAATTGCTCCCTTCAATATGGCACTCGCCATAAAACCTCCGCCGATAACGCCGAGTTTGTACTGTTTTTTCATTTTTAACTCCTTTTCTGAAAACTTCCGAAAAATGATTTGACTTAATCGAAATATTGTTATATAATAAGTAAGTGTCTTAGGGGAGTGGCTCAACGGTAGAGTAGCGGTCTCCAAAACCGTAGGTTGCGTGTTCGAATCGCGTCTCCCCTGCCACAGGTTCCCACCCACAATATATTGTGGGTGGGAACTTCTTTTAGCACAATATATTGGCAAGCGCCCCTAAATGGCCCCAAAGTGGCCCTAAAAGTGGCCCTAAAAATTTTGAAAAGGCCACTTTTACTGTGCCTTTCAACCTCTTTTTCTTGCCTATATTATTTTAGCGTAAACGACAGATAAAGTCAAACCAATCGCGTCCGTTTTGATGATTTGCCTCTAACCTTATTATATAGTCTAAGAGAGAGTCCGCACATAGCGTCCTCTCTCTTTCTTTACATCTCGAAATCCAAAGCGTTTATGATCTGCTTCTGTACATTCGGCATCAGGTGGCTATATGTATTCAAAGTTTGCGTTACGTCGCTATGCCCAAGCCGCTGCGAAACGATTAGTATGTTCTGTCCCTTATTGATAAGCAATGAAGCGTGCGAATGGCGAATGTCGTGTACGCGAATTCTCTTAACCCCTGCTTTATCGGCATACTCATTCAGTCGTCGCCTGATTGTTTGGTCGGACAACGGTTCCTCTCCTCCGAAAACAAACCAATCCGAACGATAGCCATATTCTTCTTTACAACGCTTTTGATGTTCCCAAAGCATTTTAACCAAATTCATGGGCATTAAAACATTGCGATACGATGACTTGTTTTTGGGTGTTGTAATCTCGTAACTTCTTGAAGCGCTGATATGCCAACCGAGGTCGGACGATGCCAATGGAATATTTGGCTGCTCTTTCATCCCTTGTGATTTTTGTTTACGATTCAAAGATTTATTGATTCGTACTTCCTTACGCACAAAATCAATATCATTCCAAGTCAATGCGAGTGATTCACCCTTCCGACAACCGGTAAGATACAAGAAAGAAAAATACACTCTAAACAGGTCGTCATCGATGGCGGCATAAAACTGCTTGAACTCTTCCTCTGTCCAAAATAGCATTTCTTTCTTGCGGTCTGTATTTTTGAAGTTCCCTACCCTGCTCACCACATTCTCCCTCAAATCATGAAATTTGATCCCATAATTCAGCATCGCAGTAAAACCGCAATAGATCTTCGCTTTATATTTATAGCCGAATCCCTTTGCGATTATCCGTTCTTGCCATTCTCGTATATCCTGTGGCGTCAAAGATTCTACTTCCCTATCGCCAAAGTCGGGCAACACAAACAACCGCAACACATCGCTCGCTGAACGCACACTCCCCGCTTTTAATCGCGAAGAAATATATTTAACATATTCTTCATACAAGTCTTTAACAAGTAATTTATGAGAAATAGGTTCTTCTCTTACTATTAACTCTTGTTTTTGGTTAAAACTCACACTCGGAGTATTAAGTTCTATATGCTCGTTCGGCGTATCCGGTTCATTAAGCAGTATTGTTTCAAATTCTGCTTCTGCAAGACGAGCGGCCTTTTTAGTCCCGAATCCTCTTTTCCGAATATCATGGTATTCCCCATCATCGTAATATTTTATACGAAAATACCATTTACCTGTTTTGTTGTCCTTGGACACAATAGGTTCTGCGGCCAGTTTTATCATTTCTGCGCCGTCCGATTCAGTTGAAGTTCAATATCCGCACTCTTGATGAAATCCTCTATCTCTATTTGACAATATGCCATAAACAATTTCGTCGGAATCACATTGTAATCAAGAATACGCTAATTCTTCTGTTTCATCCCTAACAACACTGAATCAAAGATATCGGCCGCCTTTTTTGCCGAACATTGCAGTATCGCTTTTATTTCGCGTTTTCGGATATATGGTTGCAGCAGGATATGCAGTTTTTCTACGCTATTCAATTCTTTTTTAACCTTCTTTTCTCTCATAGGCAAGCAGGCTCCTTATAAAATGGCGGTGTAATATCTTCTTCAAGCGTTTGTACTATGTCGTCGATCAGATCTTCAAAGTCGGAATTATCAACGTTGGCAAGGTTTCCGTACCCGTCGAGCCGATATAAATTGGCGTCGTATGTATCCCCGATAAAACAGCGCAGACGGGATATGCCGCCAAGCGATTCCTCCTTAACGATATATTCCAAAATCTCGTCATCTACGAAGTCGTACTCTTGAATACGGCCGGTAAGATACGAGCCGCGATGGTTGTTGTCGTAATCGGCGCAGGCGTTCCAAAGATTAGCGTAGTTTTCCTCCATATCCCAGCCGAGCCCGTTTTTCAGGATGCCGAGCTGTTCGATAAACTCCCGCTTTTCAAAGTCCTCGGCGTCGCTCGCATAGAATTTTCCGAAATTGAACGCGGCAAGCGTATCAGGTTCGAGCGCGATTTTCTGTTTATCAGCGTCGGTAAACACGACCGTTTTGTCCGAAAGGTTTTTGATATAGACGTAATCGGAAAACCACTTGCCGAAGTAGTCCGTTGACATATCGTAAAAGCTCTCATCGCAGTCGTAAAACATCTCCCGATCCGAATATCGAAAATATCGGTCGTTAAAATCATTGATGAATTCTCTGTATTCTTCCTCGGTTTCAATGCTTTCGAGGGCTTCCACAACTTCTTTGCCGTGTCCTTCGCCGTCGTAGTACATATCGCCGTTGAATTCCGCGCTTGTAATCAATTTACCTTCCGGTGTTATAATAGCGATCTGTCCTCGTGTCATGTTTCCCCTCCTTATGCCGCATTATTTCTCATATAGGCGAACAGAGGCAGTTCGTGTAAAAGCTCGTCCTCGGTTTTCTGGCGTTCTTTGAATACCTTTTCTTGCCACGGCACGCCGTAAATTTGTCCGAACAGAGCCATAAGCACGTTTACGGCAATACTGTTTCCCGCCTGTATGTAAATCTCCCCGTCGGGTACGTTATCGTGCCGTATCTTTTTCGAGCATTTCTTCTCATAGCGGTATCGGCATTTGTAAAAGTCTTTGTCCTCAAAGCCCATAAACCGCAAAGATTCCTGCGGTATCAAATGCCGTATCGGTTTTTCTCGCGGAATTCTGTCATCGACGATCCAATTTCCCTGTTTGGTCGTCAGGCAATCGAAGATGCCGTCTATCGACAGCACCTCGTTTGTCTGTTTGAATTTGGCGTTATTAATTCTTCCCACAGGCATAATATTGTGCGTGGAAAGGAATTGCCGGTTATACGGCGTCATGTCCTCATAAGATTTGGCAAAATATTTATTGGGAATATTGTCGGACAGTTCGTGCCGTATGCGCACGCCCGAATCGTACCCGCGCGGGTAGGTAAAGTGAATGTCCGTATCTTTCCTCACGGCTACAACGAATATACGGACACGGTTTTGCGGCAGATTAAAATATTTTGCGTTCAGCACGCCCGCGTTTACCTTATATCCGAGATCGTTAAGCGTAAGGTAGAATTTACGGTATGTCATGTAATGTTTACAGTTCAGGACAGCGGCGACGTTTTCCCACACGACGATTTTCGGCTTCGTCTGCGCGATGAGTTTGACATAGTACCACATAAGGCTTGACCGTGTGCCGGAGCCTTCTTCGCCGCCTTTGCCCAACCCGCTCACTGAAAAGTCCTGACAAGGCGTGCCGCCCACAATCAGGTCGATGTCCTTCGGCAGCTTGCCGTAATCAATGCGAGATAAATCGCCCAAGTTCTTCGCACGGTTTTCCCCGTGTATCGAACAGTAAGAGCGTATCGCCGCATTGTCGATCTCGCTGAAAAATACGAGTTCATATGGTATGCCGAGAAGTGTCAACGCCTTTTCCGGCGCGCCTATCCCCGAACATACCGTCGCAAGTTTAAGCGTATTCACATTTCCGCTCCTTCTTCAAGCGTTTCATCATCATCCAAATAATCCGCCCGCAGTTCACAGAATAAGTCACGACAGTCGTAACTGAGTCCACTTTCCCGATCATACTGAATTTCTTCTTCAAAACCGATTCCGGGTTCTTTGCTATACGCCGCGAGCCTTTGCACTTTTATTTCCTTACAAACTTCTTCCAACGTAGGACAACGGCCTTCGCTTTCCTGCGGATAGCCGTCAATCATACACGAATTCAAACTCCACGCGGCATCAAAGTCAATAAACAACCGCGTCAGTCCCTTATCGTTGCTTTCACGCTCCGAATAGTTTTTGAAACAACGTGCGAAGTAACGCTCTTTCCCCTTGTTCAATTCACTATTTTCTTCAAGGAATAAATTTTCAAATTTATCGGCGTTCTTGCTCGGAAGAACAACCGACATTTCGCTTTCAGCCCAATTCGGCATAGTTCACCTCCAATATTTACATTTCAGCGCCCGAAAATCGGAACACTCTCGGCGGCCGCGAGCGCATAACTTCTTCGATAATATTTGAACCGTAAGTTCCGTTTCCGCGCGGGCTGTCCCACTTGGCGCGGAACAGTCCGCTCCCGCGGAAAATGCGGTCAATCTGCCAATAGTCGTTCGTCCACCACGAGAGGATGCTGCACATGGCATAATCTGCGTTGGAATGGCTGGGATAACCGCTTATATCGCCGTTCAGCAGTCTGCGGAATTTCTCGCCCTGTCTGCTGGATAAAATTCTGTCTATCAGTTCCGTATCTGCCCGCGAACCCTGCCCATAAGTAGGTGCATAGGCGGGCGCTTGCTTCTTGCCGACGAATTCATAATTGACTTGCGCGATCAGATCGGCGCAGTCTTTGAGTTGTGTTGTTTCGGAGAGCAAGTCGCCCGTCATGCAGATAAAGCGGTGGCAATCATACATTTCCACGCCCTTATTGTCGTTGCGCTTCAAAGCGTTTTCAGGCAGAGAGCCTTTGACGAGGATATGTATGCCCGTACCGCTCACAGAGCGTTCGGAAAAGGTATCAGGGAACAGAGCAAGCAGTTTTTCGGCGTCGGGAGAGAGAATTTTGCCCGTGGTCTTGTCCACGGCGTGGTCTATGTCGATAAAGGTTATCCCGCCCGTGAGGGCAAAGGCAAGCCCCGCGTAGCGATAGCGCAGGCAATAGCGTTTTGCCGTTTCAAAGTCCGCCCACGTTTCGGGCATATTGCTCTTTGCAAACTTGCCGTCCTTCGGGCTGATAATAACTTTTTTGCGTTTGCCTTCTTTGTTTGTATAGGTCTTGTAACACGACCAATTCGGCATGGCGCGCATTTCTTCGGGCAAATTGTTGTAGTTCATGGCTATCTCCTAAAAGCCCAAAACGGCTAAAATTTTGCTCGGAAACCACACGGCGAACCGAGTATCGCCGCAGTAGTCCAAGTCCGCAGAGCGGGTATTTTCGGGCTCTATACGCAGTTTGTAACAGAGGTTGTGAAAGGTAAGCTCGCCCATGATGTCGGACAGTTTTTGCGTGATCGCAATATCCTTTTGCTTTGCCGCAAAAAGGATATATGCGGACAGTTCCAATCTGTCTTTGCGGTCGGAAAGTAAGTACGAATTTTCCGCTCTTACGGAATGTTCCCCGAAGTACAGATTGATTTCAATGCCGCTCTCTGTTATGTACGAAAGGTTGTCGCCCTCCGCGCAGTCTGTAAATTGCAGAGAGTTCAGCTTGTCGAGGTTTGCGTTGGTGTTTCCCCACGCTACGCACCCTATAAGCAAAAAGAGTATGCTCACTACGAGCAGGATCAGGACGAGCTTTTTCCTCCACATTATGCTGCGGCGAGCCGTTTCAGGCTCGCCGCATGGTAATCGGGGTTGATTTCAAAACCTATGAAGTTACGGTTCAGTTCCTTGCAGGCGACAGCCGTCGTGCCGCTGCCCATGAACGGATCGAGGACAAGTCCGCCTTCGCGCGAACTGTTTTCCACGAGATTCCGAATGATGGGCAGCGGTTTAACGGTTGGGTGATCGTATGCGCGCTTATCTTTGATATTGATAGGCAAGTCGTACACGGTCTTTGCCTTATCGTATGAGAGGGGCTGGCAATATGCGCCGCGCCGAAAGTACAGGCAGTATTCCTTATCCGAAAGATACTTATTGCAGAAAAGCGGCGTTGCGTTCGTTTTGCGCCAAATGATAATTTCCATTTTGCACTTCCACTGCCTGACGAAAAAATCTATGTGCTGCGGGATCTGCGCGCCGTTGCACCAAATGTATATATTCGGCACTTTCATTACGTCCCACATGGCTTTAAGATACACGTCGGCAATGCCCACGGTCAGTTTGTTTTGTGCAAGCTGGTCGTTCATGGGCTGGATACTTCGCGCAAGTTCGCTATGTCCGCCCGCCTTCGTCGATTTAATGTAGTACGGCGGATCGGCTACGATCAGGTCAACCTGAATTCCGTGTTCGAGCATTTTTTGGATACCGAGCAGACAGTCCATATTGTAAATCTGATTGATTTCCAGCATTATTCCCCTCACATGGACATTGCATTGTCCCACATCATGAATTCTTCATACACAAATTCTTCTTCACTATCGCAATAATCCTTTTTTTGCGCAAAAGTCCATAGGTCATTTAATATAAATTTTCCGTGCATATACAAAGACCTATATTCGTCCGTAAAAATATTTGCATCGGCTAAATATTTGGTCATCCCCTCATAAAAACGAATTTTTTCCTTGTTGTCCATTTTTTCTTGGGACGACCAACCTTTGACTTTTTCCCGAAAATTGTTAATTTCATCGTTTATATTGTCCCATACCGAATTCACAAGTTCTTCGTCGGTCATAAACTGCATACGTTTGGGAACAGGGTATTCGGCATGATCGCGCATGTAAAAATCTACAAGCGATGACGCATCGGCATTATTTCCGACATTAAAGTCTTCGCAACGTAACGATTGTAACCACAGTTGACGGATAAAGGTGTTTTCTGCGGCAAGGAAGGCTTGATATTCTGCCGTTGTAAATTTTTCTGAATAAAGATAATTATACATGGATTCATAAAAGCAGATTTTGTATGCGTTATCGTAAATTTCTTGTACCGGCTGCACTAAACTTCTTTCCCGAAACGCAGAGATTTCCTCGTCGAGTTTGGTTTGAAACTTTTCTCTGTAAGATTTCATGGCACCTCACATAACGGCATCGTTTTTCCGCATTTGCGCTTGCTCTTTTTTCAGTTGGTCAATCCTCTCTTGCGGAAAAAAGCCGTACACGTCTTTTGGACGTTCAATACCCATCGCTTCAAATTCTTTGGCAAGGTCTGTTTCCACATCCCGCAATTCGGGTTCATTCGCACATAAATCGTAGTATCGCCATTTGCCGTCTTTGCAGAAAACGTACATATATTCACCCCACGAATCGAGCGCGCTTTCAAGCGTAATCGTTCGTGCTTCATACAGTTTTTCGCCACGGTCGCGTGCATACGCAACGGTAACGTCCGGCTGGCGTTTGTCGTAATCGAAACCGTGCGGCTTGTCGGGATCGGGATAGAGTTTTTCGCAGAGCAGCGACAGATCGCCGAGCGCGATCAGTGCGTCCGCTTTCTCGCGGCTGTTGTAGTGATCCAAAAGCATGGCACCGTTGTATGTAAGGTATCCGTCGCTATGGCAATATACGCCTTTGTAGCTTCCGTCGTCCTGTTCTACACAAATAAAGCTCCTTGTACTCAATTCACATCGCCTCCTCGTTGTCGATATATTCGTAGGTTCCCGTTTTTGCATTGTAACGGTATTCGTCCTCGCCGCCCCAAAGCGCAAAATAGACTTCATAGGCTTCTTTGCTCGCATCGTCGAGAAAACCGCCTTCGAGAATCTCTCCGTTTTTAACTGTCATTCTGCCCGTGTTATAGCCAATATCTTCATCGGCAAACTCATAATCAAAAGTAAGTTCGGGATACTTTTGGGAAAGGGCGTCGAGGAACGGGAGCGGCGCGCTCCACGCGGTATGAAAATAGACGTTCGCTTCGCCCGGATCGTTGACAATCGTATCGTGCGCGTTCCATTTCGTTCCCCAATTTTGGATACTCCAATCGTACCAATCTTTCGCACCGTATTTCTCGTAATTGTCCAAAGCCTTCTTTCCGTAAGCATAGGCGTCCGCTTTGGTTTGGAACATGGGACAATTTTTCTCATAGTCCTTATGGAGCATGACGTATCCCATTGTCTTGATCTGTTCGTCCTCGCTCATGGCGAGGTCTTTCCCGAACGCCTGTACATATAGCGCCGCATACTTCTTGTAAGCGTCGCAGCCTTCAAGCATAGCATTGACGTAGAGTTTGGCACAGTCGCGCGTAACGCTCCCGCTTTCGATTTTCAAATCTTCGGGCATGGGGATGATTTTATTAAAATCAACGTCGTAGCCGTTTTCGCTTTCGCTGTTTTCAGAGAGCAGCGAATTCATAACTTCCACGGCGTTCCCTCCGCGGATAATCATATGATTGCATACCCAATTCGGCATGGCAGTTCTCCTTTACATTTGGTTTTGATTTTTCCAATCTTTCGCCGTCTGGTACAGTACCCTGACGGCAGTATCGGCGCGGCGGAGCAGATCGCCGTTATTCTCCAAAAAACATTCGTACATGGCTTTCAGCGGCTTATCCGCAGCGGAGAGCGCTTGTACCTGTATGGAAAGCAAATCACTTTCTTTGACGTATGTAAGCATATCCGCGTAGAAAACAGTCTTATCGCTCATGGAAATGATTGTCTGTTTGTCCGTTTTGAGCAAATCTTCAAGGTATTCGGCGTATTCTTCTTCCATACGCTCGGTCAGATCGTATTGTTTCTCTGTCATTTTAACCCTCACATCTGCGTTTCTCTGCCGTGCAACATACGGTTGAATTTGCTTGCCTGCAACGTATAAGCCGGCGTATAGAACGTATCCCACGTTTCCTGTGTTAACGTGTCCTGCCATTGTACGACGGCGGGAACGGCTGCAAAGGACAGTTGCGTATATGCCATAAACACACAATGGCGGTCTATATCGTTCGCCACGACGAGCATCTTGTCCGTATAGTTATATCCGCGGCTTTGTAATACGTCCGCCGCCGCAACTACCATACCGCCCGAACCGCAGCAAGGCTCGTTCAGAATAAACGGCTTGTCCGGCAGCTCGCCGAGCGTGATTTCTGCCATGAATTTGGATACGTCGTAAGGCGTAAAGTATTGTCCCGCGTTTTTGTTGCCCGCTTCGATTTGCATATAAAGTTCACCTAAATAATCGCCGGGCTTTTGGTGTATATCTTTGAGCAGTGAAAGCATATCCGTCTGCAACATAAAGAATAAAGCGCCGTCCTGACCTTTATAGTTTGATACTATCTCCGCTATCCGGTCGGATCGCTCCTCTTGTTTGAGCGGATCGAACTTTGTCGCTATGGTGAGCGCCATATGCTCCACGGCGTCGAGAAAAACCTCGCGGCGGCCGCGGCTGTATTGAAAGCGGTCGAGTTTTTTAAGAATTTCTTTTTTCAGATCAGCCATCCACACCTCACATATAATTTTTGCTTTCGAGTTTGGCTGCGAGCTTATCAAAGAGCGGGTGATAGCTTCGTTCCGTATATTCTTTCATGTCTTTGAGCAGATCGGAAAAATCGCCGCCCTGAAAGAACCCACCGCAGGAATCTTCAATATCGCCGTTCAGTCCTTCGATAAAGTATTCGTACCACGCGCCGTTGAGATAGTCGTTATAACACTCTACCTCGCCGTTAAGCTGCGTTTTCAGCATTTCTTTGTCGGGCAGATACCCGAACCATTTTTTTGCGGCTTCTTCAGTGCAATAGATAATACCGATCTGTCCCCAATCCCAACGGTCGGGATCGACGTCGGCAAAGCCTCTCGTCGAAAGGAAAGTTCCCGAATGGTCGAGCATGTACACGGGCAGGGAAACGTAGATGTTTTTGGCTTCCTCGCTGCGGTAAAAATCTTCGGGCGTTTCGTATCTGTTCTGATCCCCGAAAATATAGTTTCTGTGCCAGCAAAGCATTTTTCCCAAGTGGTCGCACTCCGTGCGCGGATGTGGCGGGTTGTAATCGGGTTCGACGTGCAGCGTCAGCCCGTCAAGTTTTACATTCATAGGCACCTCACATTTGCGCAGGTTTTTTCTGCGCAGGGCCGAAAAAATCTGTCAGTTCTATAAACCCGCAACTGTCCACAAAATAGGCTTCCGTGGAACCATCCTCATGTTTATACGTTATGACGTCGCTCACGGAAAGGCTATGCCCGCAAAAGTCGTCGAGGCGATCGATATTGAATTCCTCATATATCTCGTCGAGGTCATATCCATCCGTATTGTCCGCGATATAGGCAAGTTCGTAATCGTCCGCTTTGACCGCAAAGCCCTGCTCTATCGTGCGATGATAGGACGTAAACAGTCTGCCGTAGTTTTCCCGTTTGAGCTGGTAGATACTGTATGTAGGAGTATTACCGTATTCGAGGTTGAGCTTTCTTTCGTTCCACGGATAATAATGCCCGTTCAGCCGTTCTTTCTGCATATCTTCAAGCAGCGTATCGAGTTTGTTTTGGCTCAAAGGGATGAATTCTCGCTTATCGTAGCTGTATTGTCGTGCTTTCAGCCGCCAATCGTCCGAATACGCCATGATAATATCCCTGTCGTCGCAATGCAGTTTGACCTGCGCGATATAAACGGCCGAATTTTTCGCCATAGCGCAATGGCTCGCATAGTCGAGTTCATACAGATCGCCTTTCAGAACGCCGTTCTCGCGGTAGTTCAGTTGCACCGCATAGGCAACGATCTCGTCCGCGGTGGCGGCATATGCCGTCCATGTGCTGTATTCGGGGGAATTGAACAGGAATACATCCTTCTCTTTCAGACAATGGGTACCGCAGGGGCGGGACATCCAAAGGTATCGCCTGTCCGCAACATTCGGCTGTTTGATTGCTTCCGTGAGAATTTCCTCATCAATGTCGAAGTCCGTTTGGTAATGCTTTGTATTGTGCGACATGATCTCCCGCAAAACGGAGAGCACGTCGCAATTCTCAAATTTCCGCATGGCGTTCCTCACATTTCGGGTACAGTTTTCGGCTTATAGTAGGCAAAGTCCGTCTTGACGTTCCTGTAAAATTCGCCGTAATCTTTGACACTGTTTGCCGTCAAAAAGTTCGTAACCTTCTTGACCTGTTCGCGCGAAAGGCTTTCGCTGCCGCCGTCGCAGCCGGAGCCGAAAAAGATTGCGGGGCCGACGATGGCGTCCTTGTATTCGGGGCGGTAAAAGTTCGGCTCCATACCGATGAACAGTCCCTCGTCGTTGCAAAAACCGTGAACGTCGTCTATATCCGGCAGATACACCACGTCTATATTTCCGCCGACGGTTTTCTGTATCGGTGTCAAGCCTTTGTCGATTACAACCGCTTCGGGCTTTTGATACGGATACTTGACGACGGCGACAATTTTGTTTTCCCGCTCCGCCTGTTCGTATATTTCATTCAAGTTCATTTATGCGGCCTCCTTTTTCCGTTTTCCTTTCTTGTAGTCGGTGTAGCCTTTATAACGCAGCAGTTCGCGTTCGGACGTGTAGCAGACCTCCTGAATGGCGATGCCGAGCATCTGCTTTACCACGCGGCGGTCGGCGGGAGCGAGCCGAACGGTCGCCTCCCGCATATCGCGCAGTTTTGTAAGAAGTTCGTCTTTGGACGAAAATTCGATTGCTTCCAAAATAGGTACGATTTCCCCGTTGATCATCCCATTGCCACCTCGCTTTTCGTTCTCTGCATTTGCTTCGGCTGCCTGACCGTCTTTTTCTCTTTCGGCTTCGCGTCCGTGATTTCGGGCTGCGGTTTTTCCTTTTCGGCGGCGGCCTGCGCCTCCTCAAAAAGTTCCTTTGCGACCGCGCCTTCTGCGGAATTGATCATACGCTGGGACACCGAACGGATAACGCCGACGTTCTCCGCAAAGCGGGAGATATTGGAATCGCTCATCCCCTCAAAGTCGGGAGCGGTCAACGCGGGCGCGTTCAGGTTCAGCCGCTTGCAGACGGTATGCGCGATTGCGCTCGCTTCAACGGTGTTGATATTCGCCATGTCCGCGGGCGAGATGCCCTGAAAATGCCGCCTGTCGCGCATGAGCACGTTTGCCGCCGCGACCTGCTGCACGAGTACGCGCAGGGCGTCCTCTTTGGAGAGGTCGGCGCGGACGGAGATCGTCTTGTTGAGCGTATCCAAAATCCCGTGGCTTTCGTCCTCGGTTTTCTCGTGCGTCTTGAATTCAAAGCCTTTCGCCGCGCCTTTGATTGCCGCCGCAACGGTGTCGTAGCGGTCAATGGCGGTGCCGTCAGCGAATACGTCTTTGACGGGTTCGCCGGCGGTTTGGGATACGTCGTACACGAAGTTGACCTCGTAGCCCGTAACCGTATCGAGCGTCTTTTCGGTAATGTTGCCGTCCTTATCGGTGGATACCTGCGACGCGAATTTCGGCGCGATAATGCGGATCGAGGTCTGTCCTTTTTCGATATGCCGGCGTTTGTAGTTCCAAGCGTTCATTCCGTTGACGTAAGTCGCTTTCGGGTTTTGCATGAGAATGAGCATTTGATTGCGCAAACTGTACCTGCCGAGGTTCGGCATTGTGTCGATAAGCTCCGCATAGCGGCCGTTTTTCATCCATGCGAGGAATTGTTCGTCCGCTGCCGCGATCATATCGTCGGGGTTGAATTTCAGTTTCTTTTCGTTCTCCATAATCGGTTTTCTCCTAATAAATTTCTGCGGAATGATTGCTTTCACGGGGTGCGTCCACGCGGATCACGCCGTGAACGTCGTCCGCGTAAAAGGCGTTCGTGAAAATGTTTCGGATAGCGGTACATTCGATGCCGTCCTGCGTGCGGACGATATAGGTGGTAACGCCGCGGTCGGTCTGGCAGCCGATGATTTCCACTTCTTCTTGCTGTGTCCGCTTGCCGTCCGCATCCTGACTGTGGCGGTAAGCCATTACTTTGCGTGCGATTGTTTTTCCCTCCTTTAACCGAATATTTTTTCAAAGTACGGCGTCGCCACGATGCGGATATTCGTCCTGCTTTCGGGCGAGCTTATCAGGAACGCGCAGCCGCGCTCGTTATGCACGATATTGTCCGCTTCGATTTCGTTGATCTGTCCGGCTTTCTCGTAGAGCGCGCACAAATCGTTCATATCGTTAGGCGAGAGCGGGAAGATGAGCGAGTATTGCGACACATTGATAATCGCCATTGATTTCCGCGCCGTTTCGGGCGTTCCCGCAAAGTCTTTGATTGACTGTGTAATGACGATTTCCATGCCGTTGTATTTGCGGATACGCTTTGCGAGCTGGTACATAAAGTCGAGGGCTATGGGGTACTTCTCGTCGATAAAGAGGTGCGCCTCGTCCACTACAACGATGATTTTCCTGCCCGTACCGTTTTTCAGATTGTAGTCGCGGTTTTTGATAACCTCGTTTTCGAGGTACTTCAAAACCAAAAGCATCTGCGCGTTGGCTATCAGCCCGTTCTTGTTGGCGAGCAGTTTCTGAAAGTCGAAACACACGAAGTTTTCGTCCGTTTCAAAGTTGGATGCGCCGTTCCAAAGGTTGGAATTTCTGCCGCCCGATTTGAATTTGGCGATATAGTTTTCAATGACTTTCAGGCACGCGCGGTTGTAGTCGTCGCCCGTTTTGGCAAGTTTTTCGTCAATGAGCGCGGCGAGGTCGTCGAAGATCGGATAATCGTTCGGAGCAAGCATTGTGAGATCTGTCATGGGCGTAATCCCCTTTCGCTCGTAAACCTCTATCGTCAGCTTGTTCAGAAGTTCCAGACTGTCGGCGTTGATACCCGTCAGGATCAGGCGGTAGAATTCTTCGAGGAATTGCAGGTGCGAGAAAAAGCTGTTCCGCGTACCGTCGTCGTTCTCGTCGTCAAGTGCCGTTATGATTTGAAACGGGTTGAGTTTGCCGTGTTTCGAGGATGCCACATCTAAAACCTTGCCGTGCAGGTTCTCCGCAAGCGTCAGGTATTCGCCTTCGGGATCGAGCACAAAGATTTTCGCGTTGCAGGACGCAAAGTGCGTGAGCAGCGTTTTCGCCGCATACGATTTACCGCTGCCCGATTTGCCGATGATAATCATGTTCGAGTTGACGTATTCGGAATCGCGCTTGAAAAAGTCCACGAACGCGGGCAGCTTGTTCTCTCCGAGCAGGATGCCGTCCGCGTCGTCCACGGCGTTGCTCACGAACGGGAAACACGCAGCAATGGACGACGACTGTATGCCGCGGGAGATTTTCACGGCGTCGTATGCCGCAAATTCGCTCGTAAGGTATGCGTCCGCCTGCCGCCCGAACATTTCATTTGCCGAAAAGCCGAGTTCGCGTATCTTGCGCTTGACGAGCCGCTTGTTGTCCGCTTTGCCTTTCTCGTCGTATGCGGTGATGATAAAGGTCGTGTCGAACAGTACCTCGTTGTCGTTTTGCAGCCGTGCGAGCAGGGCCGAAAGCGTTTCGACGTGCGTCGTCTTGTCGATGATTTTGCTCGCTTTGCCCTTCGCCTGTGTGGATAGTTCCATAATCGCCGTGTCGATCCGCTTTAAGGCTTTGGACTTTTCCACGGGTTTGAGCTTCATCACGACCTTTGTATTCGGCAGATCGAACAGTTCCTCGCCCCAAGCATTCGGCACTTTCAAAGGATACCCCGTAATGACAAAGTGCGAAAGCTGCTTGCTGTCCTGAATAGCAGAAGTAAGGCGGAACGCTACTTCGCGCGGGGCGGCAATACCGCCCGTAGTGTCGAGTTTTTTGGAAAGCGCGATAAATTCCGCAAGTTCCGTATCTTTGAGTATCTTCGCTTCAATGCTGCCCGACAAAAGAGTTCCGCGCATGACCGAGAGGGTTGCCATAAGGCTGGTTTTGTTCCTGTCCGTAACCGCTATGTAGTAGCAACTGTACTTTACCTGCTGCTCCGTGTTCAGCGTATCCACGAGCGCGAGCCTGTCCTGAATGACGTCGATGCGTGCGGCGTATTCCCCGTCCGAGAGGTTGCCGTTTTCGTTCGCTTCCGCGAGGGCGACGATCCGTTGCAGGTCTGTCTGAATATGCTTGTCGAAGTCGAGCGGCTTTTCGAGTTTGACGATGGCGGCTTCCTGACTTGCGCCCACGCTCGTGAGTACGTTCGTAAGCACGCCGTCGATGAGATAGTTCTGCTTGTTCGCTCCGAGCAGGCGGAATTCGATGGGCTTGATTTCGAGTACGCCCGTAAACCCGCCGTCTTTGTTCACGATACAGTTTCCGTCGATCCGCTCGTATGGGATAATGCTTTGAATGTTCGCCGCGTCTTTGCCTTTCGCCGTGTATTTCTTTCTGCTGAAAATGTGCCGCGCCAAGTAAAGAGCGCATTTGTAAATGCGCTCCTCACCGACGGGGATAAACAGCGGAATGAACAGGCAGGCAATGCCGAGGGCAATCAGTAACCGATACGGCAGGTTGCTCGCCACGGCAAGCGCGGCGAGCCCCAACCCGACCAGCCCCAAAATCACGTCCGCTATCGTGATGCCCTTATAAAAGCTCGTCTGCACTTTTGTGTTGCGGGGTATCAGCCTCATTCTTTCTTGTTCTCCTTTTTGTCCGTTGATTTTGCTTTTTCAATGGGCCGCCGGACAACGGCGTGGTTGACGACCGATTTGCCCTGCACGATATTCTTAACGCGGGGAATGAAGTTCTTGCCCGCCGTGATAACGCCGCCCTGTATCATGTCTTTGAGCATACCCGCGGGCAGGGTGGCAAGCCTCGTCGCGCCTTTTGCGACCGAGCCGAACGTAACGCGCGATTTTTCGGCGGCTTGCTCCACATTGTCCGTCTGTTCACTTTGCCCGTTCGCAGCGGCGGCTTCGTCGCCTTCGGTCTGCGTATCTTTGACGTCCGTGCTCGCAGCCTCCGCAACAATGTCGTCCGTCTTATTCTCCGCAGCGGCTGCCGCATTGCCAGCAACGCTCTGCTCGGTGTCGGCAGGCGGGGTGTTCTGCCCGCTGTCGTTCTTCTTCGCGGCGTCCTGTACGTCGGTACCGTTTTCGGGTGCGCCGCCCGCGCCGCCACCGTCAGGGCCTCCGCCGGGATCGTCGTCCGTTCCGTCGTCCTCATAGCGCTGATTGCGCGTCGAGTGAATGGCTGCGGAAAGGCTTTCGCCCATGCTCGCGTTGTGTCTGCGGCTGGAAAGGAAGTCGGTGCCGCCGATAATCATTCCCGCCCCGCCCGCTGCCACGCGCCCCGCCGTGTGTACCATGTGCATACCCGAATGGACGTTGCTCATCATCTGCTGCATTTCCTGCATACCCGCGTTCGAGCCGGTAAGCTGGGCGATTATCATGTTCGCTTTCGTTATGGAAAACGCGCCGCCTATCACGAACAGGAGCTGCACGATGCCGTCCTTAAAGGCATTGCCGAAAAAGGTTATCTGCGAGATTTGCGGCACGACGAGGAAAAAGATATTCATTGACAGGATAATGCCGTAGGCGGAGAGAACCTTTGACACGAGCATTTCTCGCCATATACGGAACCTGCCGCCGTCGTCGAGAGGGATCGTCGATACCGACGCCGGGGATACGATATATAAAAGGATAATATCGAATATCCTCTGCACGAACATGACCGCCGACATGACGAACATGACGAGTATGACCAAGCCGCCCGCAATGCCGACAAAAAAGTTCATTTCGGAAAGGTCGTAATACCGCTTGACGACGGAGAGCGAGTTGTAGTCGAGCTGCCCCGTAACGAACATCCGCTCTATCTCCGCGCGGCTTCCCGCGGGGCCGATATAGGCGTCATAACCGCTGGTAACTAATATCTGCCCGCCTATCGTGGACGCCGTGTTCCCGTCCAGCATGGAGCCGGTCATGCTTGCGTGTATTGCGCCCACGACGACGTTCGCAAGCATGATACCCGCTATGAGCAGAAACGGGATCAGGAGAAAGATTATGAAACTCTGCAAGGACTTGACGAGGATCTGTCCTTTGGTTTTCTTGTGCTGCGGATCGGCGGCTTCGCTCTTTATGATCGCTATGATAACGAACACAAAGAGCAAAATCACGCCCACCAAAAGCACGCCTAAAAAGGCGTTCCGTATCGCCGGCGAGAGTATGAAGTGCGTCAGAATTTCTTCTTCGCCGCCGTCGATTTTTACCGTTTCAATGCCCGCAAGTTTGCAGAATATGTCCCGTATGAAGTCGAGCAGATAGCAGATTGATTTTTGCAGCGTGTAAAATATATCGTATATCCACCCGAAAAACGTATCGAAAAACCATTCGCCCATGCTGCCGTTTCCTTATGTTATCTGCGACTTTACCCATTCTTCGAGAATAGGCATTGCTATCTTCAAAGCCACCATGAGAATGAAGATTATGAGGAACCCGACGATTGCGCCGATCAGGTCTTTCTTTGCTTTTTCGCGGCTGTTCTGTTCGTCCGATTTGGCGATCTTAATGCCGAGGAATATGCAGTAAATCGTGCCGACCGCCCCGACAATGGCAATGCACGGCCATAAGAGCGCGTTCAGCACTTCCAGAACAGGCGCTATGATCGGGGCAAAATCGACCGCCAAAAGCATTGATAACATTCTTTGTACCTCCTCGTAATTAGAATTTTTTCGGGCGTTGTTTAACGCCTTTTGGTAATGATTCAGGCATGCTTCTGCGCCCGAAAGAGAGCGAAAACGGGTATCCCGTTTCTCGCCAAAAAGTGGGATGTGACTCACTTTGAGTCTCATCCCTTATCCTGTTCCCCAAAATAGGCCGATTCTCCCCTATCTTGACTCAATTTTCCCCCACCCCTCACCCACTCTGCCCTACTCTTTCAATCGGCTTATTCAGCCTTATTTTCTTCTGAATTTTTCTCCGATTTGTTCTTGCCGAATTTTCCTTTCTTTCGCATAATCACGACCGTAACGATAACGCCGACCACGACGAGTACGGCAATGACGATCAGCGCGACCGCGCCGGCATTGACGGAATACAAAATTTCAAAGGTGTATTCGGTCGAGTTGCCGAGTTCGTCCGTCAACACAATGCGGTACTGCCCGACTTCGGTCAGTTCGCTGCCGAGCGAGTATTCGATTTTCTCGCCGTCTTTGTAAACCTCTACCGTCGCTTTTTCGGTAAGGTCGGAAAGGGTAACGCCGCCTTTGGTCGTGCCGCCATTCTCCACGCCCGTCAGGGTGGCGGCGGGTGCCGTCGCATCCACCGTTACGGTAAAGATGTAGTCCTTGCCGTTCACGGTTACGGCGATCTCATAAATGCCGCTCTTGTCAAGCGTAAGGTCGCCGTAGTTCAGGCGCGTTTCCTCGCCGTTCACGCTCACTTTATCCAATCCCAAAACGTCGTCAAAGTTATGGAAGAAACTCTGCACGAGCGGATCGGTGATCGTAAAGCTGTAGGTCTCAATGTTGCCGAGTTCGTCCGTCAAAGTGACCACATAATTGCCGGGTTCCGTCAAAACTTCCCCGAACGCATACGCAATCGCTTCGTCGTTTTTCGTAACGTTCACGGTCAGGTTTTCATTCGCGGTAAAAGTCATGGAATTGACGATCGCATTGTCGTAAATGTCGGCCGCAAAGTTTACCGATTTGTCGATTGTAAAGGACACTTCCGTTACATTTCCCGCTGCGTCGGTCGCCGTAATGCGGTAGCAGCCTTCCTCTGTGATAAGCGCGCCGCTCTCATATTTTCCGACGAGTTCGCCGTCCTTGTAAAGCTGTACGTTCAGACCGCTTTCGGGAACGGATACGGTAACATTGCTGTTTGTGGCCGCGCCGTTCTGCGCACCATCGATTTTGAGTTCGGGAGCCGTTTTGTCAATGACGAAAGAATAGGTCGCCATATATCCGTCGTAGTTCTCGAACGTGATCTCATACGCGCCGTCTTCCGTCAGTTTCTTGCCCGAAACGTATTCCATGATTTCGCCGTCTTTCTTGACGGTCACTTTCGCTTCATCCGTCCAAGTGAATGTGACGTCTGTGTTCGTATAACCGCCGTTTTCCGCGCCCGCAAGCACGCCGTCCGGCGCGGGCTGTTCATAGGTAAACTGCTCTACCACCGCATCGATACCGGTACGGAATTCGTCCGTCAACGTAACGCGGTAAATACCGCTTGTGCGGAAACGATAGGAAAGATTGTCCACCGAGATCGCCTTGCCGTAGTCGTCCGTCGTAAGAACGATCCACGTTTTGCCACCGTCCGTCGATTTCTCGATTGTGAGTGTCTGCAAGCCCGCATACTTATCTACGCTGTCCGTAACGTCGATTTCAAAGGTCTTATCCCCGGCGTTTTCCGTGCCTTCGATCTTCGGATCGTCCAGCGAGAGATACAGGACGAATTCCTGCGATTTACCCGCATGGTTCACTGCTTGTACGATATACTTTCCGCTTTCGTTCAAAAGGTAAGTTTCGTCGCATTTGAGAATCGAGATCAGGTTTCCTTCGTCGTCGTAGATATAGAACATTGCCATTTCATCGAATTCGTCGTAAATAGAAACGGTCACGACGTCTTTCAGTCGGTATTCACGGTCAAACGTAACGATGTTCTTGCCACCTTCGCCGAGCGCATATTCAAGCGTCGGAACGTCGCGTACTACGATGAGCGTATAAACACATTCGTTGCCATAGGCATCGGACACGATGAGTTCATGGATACCTTCCGTTTCATAGACAAGCCCGCTCACGAGTTCGCCGTCTACCGTGTAAATCACGCCTTCGTTGAACGTGATCGAGTTTGCAAGAATGGTTTTCGTATCCGAATAACGGTACAGGTTCTGACCATCCCCGATAGGCGAGATGTCCTTTTCCCAATAGTAGTAGCTTTCAATACCGACGGCTGCATATTCCGCAATGACTTCATTCAATCGCTCCTCGGTAAAGTATGCCACTTCAGTGTTGGGATCGCCCGATTTCTTGTAAATGAAGTACGTTCCCTTGACTGCGTTCACAGCGTCCTTTTCGTCCATAGGGATGCCCGTATCCCAAGCAGCATTGCTCCATTCGCCCGTGCGGACGTAGCCTTTTTCTCGTTCGCAGGCAAAGGCGAAAGCATTGTCGTAGTTCTCAAACGAATAGGCATTCCCGTCTTTATCCGTGGCTTCCCAGTATTCCTGCTGCAAAGTCTGTGTAGGTACGTTCACGGTCGTTGCCGTAAAATCGCCCGTCCAGACGTTGCCCGCGGCGTCGGTGCATACGACGTGATATGCGCCCGTGTCAATGGTATGAATGATTGCGCCCTCCGCGTAAGGTACGCCGTTGATCGTGACGCTCTCGACAGGGGCGAACACGTCCGCATCGCCGTCCGTCCAAGTGATCGTGACGTTTCCGTTCGTCATGCCGTCCGTTACATTGTTGCAAGTCAGCGGCTTGTTCGTGCGGTCAATGACTACCGTGTATTCGCCCGTAGAAAGTCCTGCCGCATCTTCCGCATAGAACACATACTTTCCGGGCTTATAGTATTCAATGCCTTCCGTATAAGCGACAAAGGAATCTGCCCCCGGCTGTTTTACATAAATGCCCGTAAGATTCGTGTCGGACGATTCAAAGCGGATATGTCCTGCGTTCGTATAACTGCCGTTTGAAACGGGTTGGTCGTCCGCATACAGTTGTGCCGTGGGGATGCTGCGGTCAATCGTGATCGTGTATGTATCGGACTGATTGCCGCTCCTGTCCCGCGTATAAAAAGAATAAGTCCCGACGTCCGTAAGCTGCGTTCCGCTCGTATAGGATACATAACTTGCCGAGCCGGGCTTTTTCACATACGTTGCGGAAATGCCCGAAACGCTGTCCGACGGCACAAACTTGATATAGCTCGCATTTGTATACGTTCCGCTCTTGACCGTGTTCGTGCCGGCATACAATGTACCTGTGGGTTTTGTTTTATCCAGCGTTATGATATAGTAAGCCGAACTATTCCCGGCTTTGTCTTTCGTATAGAAAGTATACGTTCCTTCGGCGGTAAGCTGGCTGCCACTCGTGTATGTTGAATAATAGGAACTGCCCGGCATCTTGACGTATGCGTAAGAGATGCCGGATACGCTGTCGCTTGCCGTAGACTTGACGTAATCGGCTGCCGAATAGTAGCCGCTGGATACGCTCGCCGTTCCCGAATAGAGAGCAACCGTAGGTGTTCCCGTATCGTAACAGACTTTATATTCGTCCGAAACGTTGCCCGCCTTATCGGTGGCACGGAAATAATACCAGCCGTTCGTTCCCGACAGGCTCGTGCCGGACGTGTAGGTTGTCCAAGTGGAAGAACCCGCCTTTTTCACCTCGTATTTCGATACGCCGCCCGTGTCCGTCGCGGTGTAATAGAACGGCTTATTCGTATAGCCGCCGTTTGAAACCGTCGTGCCGTTTGATGTTACTTTTCCGACAGGCTTCACGGTATCAAGATATACGCTGACGGTCGTGCTGGTATTGTCCATATCGTCGCGGGCGTAAAAATACCATTTTCCGTTGTTCGCGCTCGTTGCGGCGACCGTATAACTTGTGGAATAAGTCGTGAAATAGCTGCTCGAAGTCGGCTTTTTGTAGCGGATAGCGTCAAAGTTCGTATCCGACGCGGTATAGACGATTTGCTTGTTCGTGTAACTGCCGCTGGATATGGTGCTCCCGCCTGCTTTCAACGTGTAGGACGGGTTGGTTTTATCCACTTCAAAGCGGTACTTGTATGTAAAAGTTCGGCGGCTTGTAAATAGATTTTTCTTATAGTTGCCGATATAAGTCAGCTCGTATTCGCCCGAAGAAAGACTGCCCGAATAGAGCGTCATGTTCGAGTTGCCCGAAAGGGTTTTGCTGGAATAGGTACTGCCGTTTTTCGTCAGCTTGAACGATTCGTGCGCGGACATGGCGCTCACTTCGATTTTGATATACACATAGCTCCAATCGATGAGCCTGTCGTTATACATCGTACCCGTGCCGCTCGTGCTGGAACCGTGCATATAAATCGTAAAGTTGCCGGGGCTGCCGCTCGTCGTCGTGGTACCCTCCGTCGTCGTGCCGTAGGTCTTATATTTCGGTGTCGTGTAGGTTGCCGCCGATGCCTGCGTGCTGCCCGCGCCGAAAATCGCGCCGACCGCCGCGAGTGCGAGCAGCAGGACAAGGCACAAAAACAGCGTTATCCGTTTATAAAAAGTTGCTTTCACGTTTACCTCCGTTTTTTTAGTTTTTGATTTGTTCATCCCCTACGATCCTTGAAACCTCAAAGAGTTTTTTTGAAAGTGTATCCAAATCCGATATGAGGTGTTCAAAGTTCTGTGCGGCCGCGTGGCGGGCCGCTTCTTCGACAATGGTCTGCGCTTGTCGGAAACAGTGCCGGTCGATTGCCTGTAACAGTTCAATCTGCTTTTCTTCCGATAAAATTTCATTCGTAATAAGCCGCTCGGCTTCCCCTTTCAGCATCTCGGTCGCTGCGGAGATCTGCCGCTGCATATTGATTTCCGTTGCGCGTTTTCCTCCCGCCGGACGACGGCGCGGAGCGACCGTTTCGTTCCGCTTTTTCATGTCGTAGAAAATCTTTTCTTCGTCAAAGTATCTGCCCACGCCCAAACGCTGCACCGTCTTTTCGAGAGTATAGGCCGTTGCCGCATAAGAGGGGGTAAAGTCCGAGCGGATCGGCTGATACCCGAACACCGTTACAATCGCGTGTCCCATATCGCCGGGGCGGTTGAGCTGCGAGAGTTCGGACGGATATATCAGCGGGCGTTCCTTAATGCTCGCGTTGGAATTTATATCGTCCGCTTTGACCGTGTTGTAGCCGACGTTTCGGGTTATGACCGAGAAGTTCCCGCAACGCTTGGAAAATTCCTCTACCGTCTTGTAGTCGCTCGTGCCGATGAACATCTGAATGTTTCTGTTCGTTCCATAGGGATAAAAGAAAAACGACGCAACCATTTCGATT